>ERZ791911.10-NODE-10-length-208077-cov-19.296786_pt1 | contig 208077 bp, 194 predicted proteins | sample MGYA00510142_ERZ791911 | MGnify/ENA primary metagenome ERZ791911 (study PRJEB30046, sample SAMN00792056) | human gut metagenome | study: EMG produced TPA metagenomics assembly of the A metagenome-wide association study of gut microbiota in type 2... | reverse complement strand
GGGCTTTAATGTGTTAAATTCGAGATGGCTCAAAATGGACTTTTGACACAGCCTCGTTATTATTCAATAGAAACTTTATATGGAACATTTAATCCCCATTAATTAAACCTATTGTCTCAAAACACCTTATTATCATACTAAAGCCTAAATAACGCCAAAATCAAAAGTGCTACGTTTATGCTACGTTTCTTTAAAATCGCCCAATATTTCCTCTTCTTCCACCCTTGGTTTAGTTCTCGCTAAACTGCTTTAAATTTCCTTATTATCAGTCTTAAACACTCCAAAGTCTCCTTAAAATCTTCACAAATTTTTGTTATTCTCATGCAGGACCCTAAGATCATGTCCCTGATGGCCCCGTTCCAGTCCGCCTACAAGAACAAGGCCAACGACCAGCTTGAGGGTATGGTCGGAACGCTCCGTGTCAATGCCGCCCGTCTTGTTTCCCCTGAGGCCTACTGGGTGTTCACCGGCGACGACTTCGACTTGAAGATTTCCGACAGAAACAGCCCCAGCTACCTTGTCATCGCCAATGACCCGGAAAAGGAACAGGTCATCGGCTCGCTCAACGCCCTCATCCTCAACCGTCTCGTCACGCGTATCAACAGCAAGGGCAACCTGCCCGTGAGTATCATCGTCGATGAGCTGCCCACCCTCTACTTCCATAAGATAGACCGCCTTATCGGTACGGCGCGAAGCAACAAGGTCGCCGTCACCCTTGGTTTCCAGGAACTGCCCCAGTTGGAGGCCGACTACGGCAAGAACGGCATGCAGAAGATCATCACCACCTGCGGCAACATCTTCATGGGTGCTGCCCGCAACAAGGAAACATTGGAATGGGCACAGAATGATGTCTTCGGTAAGGCCAAACAAACATCGAAGTCCATCACCATCAACGACTCAAAGGTCAGCACCTCCATCAGCGAGAAGATGGACAACCTCGTTCCAGCCGCCAAGATTGCCGACATGGCCACCGGATGGCTCGCCGGACAGGCTGCCCGTGACTTCACGCCTACGGAGAAGAAATCCTTTGCCAACATCAACCTTGAGGATAGCCCAGAGTTCAAGACGACGAAGTATTTCTGCAAGACTAATTTCGATATGGGCAAGATACGTCGTGAGGAACCCCGGTATGTGGAACTACCAAAGATTTACGCCTTCAAGAGCCAACGTGACAAGGAAATCATGCTCAACCGTAACTTTGCCCGAGTGAACCGTGAGATTGACGAGATGATAAAAAGCCTGCTCAACTCAGCGTAGCATGTCTTTTAAAAAAGAATGCCGCCCATAGCATAATATGAGCGGCATGACATGTTTCTATATGGTTTGGTTATAGATCGAACTTGTAGCCTACAGTGAATTGGAATACAGAGTGTTTTGTCGATTCGCCCTCCGCCTCTATAGCCTTGGTGACGCTAAAGTTGTAGCGGGCATCAAATTGGAAGTTGCGATATTCGTACGAAAGACCCACCGGAATAGCAAAATCTACACTCTTTACACTGGCATCTACTCCTCCTGCCTGAAGAGCTTTTTCTAAATCAACCTCAGCAGAAGCACCAGAAGCAGAGACCTTGACCTTGCTATTGACCTTGAATCCCGGCTGAATACCAGCCTTCACAGCCAACCCTTTGGTTACGTACACATTCAGGAGAACAGGCACATTAATGTAGTCCATTTTAATGGTACCGTCCATTTCATCGCTATTGGCTTTCAATCCCTGCTGTGAGTAGAGAGCACCGAAAGAGAGGGACAATAAGTCGGTAGCTTGGTATTCAAACTCTGCACCTCCGACAAACCCTACGCGCGGATCACTACCGTCATTTTCTGTCATCGTAGCTACGTTGAGACCCACTTTGGGTTGAATGTTAAACGAACCTTTTGCATGTTGAGCAAAGGTTCCGACTGATGCCAACAGTAGGCAAACAATAAAGATAATCTTCTTCATAAATGGATAAATATTGTTATGGTTTCATAATTACATGCAAAGATACGAATATAATCAAGAATTGCCTTCTAAATCTATAATTTTTTCCCAAGTCTATCAATTATGTTCGTAAAGTAGGGATAACCACAGAACCTGTAGGGATATTCCTTCGATAAAAATAAAAATTATCGTTACCTTTGTACCATACATCAACAACGTATCTTATGAACAAAATCATTACGCTTATCATGTGTGTGGCTTTCTCCGCCACGATGTCAGGACAGACAGTAAAAGTAGAAGATCGTGTCAAGGCACTTGAAGGAGATGTCAAGACCCTGAAGGGTCAGTTAGAAACGCAGAACAGTCAGATTGCTTCAATGCAGTCTCGTCTTAATGAGCTTGCAGACCGAAATGCTGAGTACAAGAAGGCTTTGGACATCAAGCAGACGCTGAACACTACTGATGCCGACGGCTATCAATACAGTTTCGTGTCAGCTGTTGGAGACGAAGCCATTGTCTGTTTCAGATATTTGAATACAAAGGTGCAACTGTTTTATGAAATCCCGATAGGAATTTGCGTCTTCTGAGAGACAAAGTAATGGTCGTCAAGCAAAGAAAGAGAAAATAGATAGGCTTCGAAAGGCAATATTGGCAGTAAAATGTAAATATTTTAAGCATTGCTGACAACGATGGCACGATTTGTCACCTTTGGCCTTTGGGCACACATATTGCACTGAGGGTAAGTGAAGTTCGGACATCGGACGAAGGCAACGAAAGAAGCCTGAGGACGATGGAAGAGCTCCAAAGATGATAAAGAATTAATTGACAATTAGGAGGTATTGACTTATGTTGTATCCAGTTTTAAGAGACATGAACAATTGGCTTGACAATGATTTCGACGATATGTTGAACACGAGTTGGATGCCGCGCATGAATGTCACAGCACCTGCTATCAATGTCAAGGAAAATGACAAGGCTTACGAAGTTGAGCTTGCAGCCCCTGGCACCACCAAGGATGACTTCAAGGTGAACCTTGACAAGGACGGTTGCCTGACCATCAAGTTGGAGCACAAGGACGAGAAGAAAGACGAGAACAAGAAGGAGCACTACTTGCGCCGCGAGTTCTCATACAGCAATTACGAGCAGGCTCTGACGCTGCCTGACGACGTGGAGAAAGACAAGATTGAGGCTAAGGTTAATGACGGTGTGCTTCACATCACGCTTCCTCGTACGGCAAAGGCAGAGAAGGAGACAAAGAAGATTGAGGTCGCATAACTGGCTTCGGTTCTGCTCTGAAACATGGGGACTGCTCTTCGGGGCAGCCCCCTTTTTTTGATTCTACATCAACCCATTTGGGTAACATAAGCAAAATCCTATTTGTATCGGGCCGGTATCGTCAGCTTATCAACTGATGGTACCGGCTTTTTCGCATTTATCTTGCAAATTTACTCCTTGTCGCCTTCGCTATCTTGACCAGCGAAAGCATGATGGGCACTTCGGTGAGCACGCCGACGGTCGTAGCCAACGCCGCGCCACTTTGCAATCCGAAGAGGCTGATGGCAACGGCCACGGCCAATTCGAAGAAGTTGGAGGCTCCAATCATTCCGGCGGGAGCTGCAACCTCGTAAGGCAGATGCCAGACCTTGGCCCATCCGTAGGCTATGGCAAAGATGAGATAGGTCTGGAGAATGAGAGGTACGGCAATGAGCACGATATGGAGCGGATTGCGAAGGATGGTCTCGCCCTGGAAGGAGAAGAGAATGACGAGCGTGAGCAGCAGTCCTGCGGTGGTGTAGCGGTCGAACTTGTGGACGAAGACTTGTTCGAAATACTCCTTGCCCTTGCGTCTGACGACGGTCGTGCGAGTGATGATTCCTGCAATGAGCGGCAGCACCACGAAGAGCACAACGCTTAGGAAAAGGGTGTCGTAGGGAATCTGCACACCGCCCACTCCTAACAGTAAGGCCACAATTGGTGCAAAGGCTACAAGGATGATGAGGTCGTTGACAGCCACCTGCACAAGCGTGTAGGCCGGGTTACCGTTGGAAAGGTAGCTCCAAATGAACACCATCGCCGTACAGGGTGCGGCTCCTAAGAGCACGGCACCAGCCAAATATTCGTGAGCAAGCTCCGCAGGAATCCACTGTCGGAAGACCACAAAGAGGAAGAACCATGCAATGGCAAACATCGTAAATGGCTTGACGAGCCAGTTGACCACGCACGTCACCACCAGGCCTTTAGGGTGCTTGGCTACGTCCTTCACACTTTGGAAATCTACTTTCATCATCATCGGGTAGATCATCACCCAGATGAGGATGGCCACGGGAATGCTTACGTGAGCATATTCGAACCGCGAGAGCGCTTGCGGGACAGCCGGAAGGAACTTGCCCACGGCAATGCCCACAACGATACACAACAGTACCCACAGAGTGAGGTACTTATCAAAGAATCCTATTTTTCTTTCTTCCATGATGATTTATGTTCAGATACCCCGTCGATGGGGACGATGGGCTTTGTTCTCATTTCTATTTAGTCCACGGCCTAAGCACCACGTGGCCGTGAGTGATGCTCTTCACTTTCTCTATCCATTGTTTTTCGTCGGCAGCCTTTGCCTGCAGGAACGGGTTGGTGGTGTGGTTCAGCAGCAAGCACTGGTTGACGACCCACCAACGCTGGTGGATACCGGCACGCTCAAGGTCGGCCCGCAACCGTTGGGCCTCCAATACGGGCGTGGGCTCAGGCAGTGTTACGATGATGAAAGCTGATTGGCTCTCGTCGCGAAGCCGTGGCAGCAGACGCTGGACGGCGATGGGCGCGTCGCCCTCATTGTGGGCAATCTGTCGGTCATAGCTCTGTGTGGAGTCGAGCAGGAGCAGGGCATGGCCTGTGGGAGCCGTGTCGATAACCACCGTCTTGCTGTCGGCCCGCATCACGATGTCGGCAAAGCGGCGGAACACAGCTATCTCCTGGGTGCAGGGGCTGCGCAAGTCCTCTTCAATATAAGAGAAGTCGGTGATGCCGGCTTCCCGTGCCTTCTGTCTGACCTCCTCCTTATAAGCCTCCAGCACTTTCTGCTCGTCGATGGCTGCCACCTCGATACCCGCTTGCCCAACCTGCCGCGCATTGAGATGATTGGCAGGGTCGGTGGTAGTGAGCAACACGTCGTCGCCCAACGCCTTCAGTCCCAATGCTATTTTCGTGGCAATGGTCGTTTTGCCTACGCCGCCCTTGCCCATAGTGAACACCACGCGCTTACCTTCATCGTGGAGCGTGCGGATGAGGTCGTCGAGCGTCTTGTAATCCGTTGTAGTGCCTGTAGGCTGAGAAGTGGCAGCTTGGTCGCTGACAAGCATCTTGCGAATGTTGTCCACGGTGTCCATGTTGTAGGAGCGCAGAGGCACAAACAAAGTCTCCATCGTGGCGAGTGTCTTTGGCATTCCACTGATGGCCCCTTGCTGGGTGGTGTACATCTCCTTGGCAAGTGGGTCGCCATTGTCGGGCGAGTCCATGATGCCATTGAGCACCAACAATTGGTTGTCGATACCGAGCTGTGCCAGCTCATGAGCCGAGCGGGCTGCCTCCTTGAGTGCTGTCTCCTGAGGGCGGCTGACGAGAATCAGTCGGGTCTTGGTGCCGTCGGCGAGGTTGTCCACAGCCTGGCGGTAGACCTCCTTGCGCGACTCCAATCCCGAGAGCTGACCAAGACACGAAGCCCCGTGCTTGCTAGTTTTGATGAACGAGGTCCAGGCGGTAGGCAGCTGGAGCATCCGCAGCGTGTGGCCGGTGGGTGCCGTGTCGAAGATGATGTGGTCGTACTTCCGCGCGTCGGCCTCGTTGGTGAGGAAGTCAGCAAACTGGTTGAAAGCGGCTATCTCAACCGTGCAGGAACCCGACAGCTGTTCCTCCATGTTGGCGATGGCCGACTCGGGCAAAATACCACGGTAAGGACCTACCACCGACTCGCGGTATTCCTCAGCTGCCTTGACGGGGTCGAGGTTGACGACCGTCAGCCGCGGCACTCCCGCAATGTTGGTGCCATGCTGCGAGATGTCATGATGGAAAACGTCTTGAAGATTCGAGGCTGGGTCGGTGCTGATGAGCAACACCCGCTCGCCACTGTCAGCCATGGTGATGGCGGTGGCGCAGGCAAGGCTTGTCTTGCCCACACCTCCTTTGCCGGTGAAGAACAGATATTTCTGCTCCCTCACCTCGTTGATACCATAGAGTCTCATACGCGATTCCATTTTAACAACAGCAGCATCCACCATCCTTCTTCGGGTCATCACTTCCGCAGCAGCAAGAATGGTCCTGCTCGGGTTCACTGTCCCCACAGCAGCAAGAGTCCTGCTTGACGGGGACAAAGGTGAGGTCCTTGCCCGTCCACTCGCTCAATTGGGCAGTGGTAGGATATTCGCCGGTGACCGTAATCTCACCGTCGACAAGGGTGATGGGCAGCACGTCGGCGCCTTTCTCCTGAAGCAAGCGCTTCACCCTCTCATTATGGATAAAAGCCTGTGGCTCGCTGCTCAGGTTGTGGCGTCTCACCTCGATGCCCATATTTTTCAGCGCGTCGATGAGCGTGGCGATGCGCAGCAGGTTCTTGTCAACATTAGGGCTGCATACTCCCGTGGAGCAGCACATGGCCGGGTCGAAAATTTCAATTTCTTTCATGACCAATTATTATTTAAAATGTTCTACTAATTCCTTATAAGGTATATATCCCCTGTGGCGGAAAATGGTTTTGCCTTGTCGGTCCATGACGATCTGCTGGGGAATAATGTCTATGTGAAAAAAGTCCAGCCAACAGGCATTTGCCTCTTTTGCCGCATCGACAAAGCGGATGTTCACCATAGGGCGGCTGGCTCTTACGGAGTCAACCACGCCCTCCATCAGCCTGCAGGGCACGCAGTAGTGTGAGCCAAACTCCATGAACGTATAGTTGTAGGGCATGCCATTCAGCGTATAGTCGAATTGCAGCCTGACGCTGTCGTCCATGTTGACACCACTGACTTTCATGTTCGTTGCTTTCTTCCTCTGTGCGCAGACAGGGAAGAAACTGCACAGACCGAGTAGCAGTGTAAGGTATATCGCTTTCTTCATGCGCGCTCCTTGTTTCTACTTCCCAGCCCCAAGCAGTTGACGCACTTTGTCGGCCGTTGGCACTTGGCCGTTCAACACCACCTTGCCATCGATGACAATGGCGGGCATGGACAGGATGTTGTAGTCGAGGATTTTGGCAATGTCGGTCACATATTCCACCGTGGCCTCCAATTGGTTCTCTTCAACCACACGCCTCACTGTCTCATAAGTCTTCTTGCAACGGGAGCAACCCGAGCCTAAAATTTTAATATCCATACGTTTCCCTTTTAAAGAATATAAGTTCTGACACATACAAGTGTCCCTACCAGCAAAAACACAACGGCGACAATGACTGACGCCCATTTTTGTACAACCTCCATCTTATGATACACATCGCCTATCTTTCCCACGCTAAACGCGAGCACCCATGCCACAAGTACCACCGGAATGGCTGTGGCCAAGGCAAAGACGAAAGGAAGCAGCCACCCAGCGTGGGCGTAGGCCGACATGGGAATCAGCATGCCAAAATAGAACACGGCGCTCGTGGGGCAAAACGCCATGGCAAAGAGCACGCCCAACACAAAAGCCCCCGCCCATCCTCTGAAATGTTTTCCTCCCCAACCATGGTAACCCAATTGGGGGAAGCTGACATACTTGGCTATCAGCATGTAGACGCCTATGGCCATCAACATGGGACCGAGCAGGTAGGTTCCCCACTGCGCAAGGACTTCTTGTATGCCGAATGCGCTGGCTCCTTTTCGTATCAGCAGGATGAGGGCGATGCCCAATACCGAATAGGCCACCATGCGCCCCAACGTATAGGAAATGCCATTGCGAAGGATGCGCCCGCCATCCTCCACATCCTTACTGATGTAGCCTATCGCCGCGATGTTTGTTGCCAACGGACAAGGCGACATGGCGGTGAGCAGTCCTAAGATGAGGGCAGTCAAGGCGGGTGTCGTGCTGTTGTTCAGCAATTCTTGCAACCATTCCATAATCGTCTTATTTCAGCAACATGCGCATCTGCCGCTCCAACTCTTTTTGAAACGCCTGCTTGTCGGCTATATGGCTGAAGGCATAGTTGGTCAGGTTGACCACTTTCTCTTTTCCGGCATGATGCCTTACAAGTATCAACGACGACCAGCTTACTTGGTATCTTCTTGCCAAAGCCTTGTTTTTAGACTGGGAGATGTCGACCACGCGATAGACGACTTGTCGTGACTTCAACTCCTTGGCAAACGAAGCCCTCACCACCTTGCTTGCTGAAGCCTCGATGTCGCTGCAGGTCTGACACCGCACCTTGCCATGAAAATAAAGGACCTCTACATAGGTTGTTGGTGACTTCCGAGGGGCTGAGGACATCCGCAATGGAGATATGGCCAACAGCATCCAAGTCATGAACAGATAAATCTTGAAGAACTTCATCATGTTAGTTATTTGTAAAACTACGAAAAGCTAACTTATTATATAAGGCGGACAGCCAGCCCGCCTTATGCCATCTACTTCGTGTCGCAACCGCAGCTGCCGCCCTTGATTTCCTTGGAGAAGAAATCGTTGAACAGCTCGCGGGCATACTGCCAGTTGTCGCGGTTGATGCAGTACCTTACCTTAGGTGCCTCGATGGTGCCTTGGATGAGTCCCGCTTCCTTGAGTTCCTTGAGATGCTGGCTCACGGTGGCCTTGGCGATGGGCAGTTCTTCGTGGATGTCACCGAAGTAGCATTCCTGTTGCCGGGCCAAGAACTGCAATATCTGTATCCTCGCCGGATGGGCGAGGGCTTTGGCGAAGCGCGCTATCTGCTCCGCCTTGAGGCTATAATCTTTTTTGATGTCCATGGGCGTACTGTTGTATATATTGGTGATAAAAATCATTGAACGACTGTATGATACGGTCTCTTGTCTCGCGGAACACAGCAAGTTGCTCTTCCATAGTTCCCTTTGATAAGGAGGGATCTGGAAAGCTGATGTGCAATCGTTGCTTCACTGTTCCCGTGAAGACGGGGCACGACTCTCGGGCATGATCGCATACGGTAATGACGACATCCCATTCCTCGTTGACATAGTCCTTGACATCATGCGGTTGCAGATCGATGATGGGCATACCAACCTCTTTCATCGCTTGAATAGCGAGAGGATGTGTATGGTGGGCAGGATGAGTGCCGGCTGACCTCACACAGAGCCCTGCATCCATATGTTGCAGACAGGCTTGCGCCATCTTGCTCCGGCAACTGTTGCCCGTACAGAGAATCAATATCTTCTTCATATTGTTCGCAAAGTTACGAATAATATTTTAATATCGCTCACTTATGTTGGAGTTTAACTATATTTTACACTTGATTGTGACAAGAAGATTTTGCAAAGCAAATCGCAAGAAAGTATAATCGGTTCTTAGAAAAGCCGATAAATTGTTGTACTTTTGTAGTTATGAAGCTGCGTGCGGTCATAGAGCGGATTACGTATCAGAATGGTGAGAACGGCTATTCGATACTGAAGGCACGGGTGAAGGGGTACGACAACCTCGTCACCCTGGTCGGCAACATGCTCGACGTGACCGTGGGCACGGTGCTCGTCGCCGATGGTCAGTGGAAGGTCAATCGGCAATACGGCAGCCAGTTCGTTGTCGAGAGCTACGAGGAAGCCATGCCCGCCACGCTCTTCGGACTGGAGAAGTATCTTGGCAGCGGACTCGTCAAAGGTATCGGTCCAAAGTTCTCCAAGCTCATCGTCGCCAAGTTCGGCATGGACACTTTCGACATCATCGAGAAGGACAGCCAACGGCTCGGCGAGGTGGACGGCATCGGTCCCAAGCGCATCAAGAAGATTCACGATTCTTGGATGAAGCAGCTCGACATCAAGGACGTGATGGTCTTCCTCCAGGGCAATGGAGTCAGTACCGCCTACGCCGCAAAAATCTACAAGGCCTACGGCAAGGATAGCATCGATAAGGTAAAGCAGAATCCCTACTGCCTTGCCGATGACGTCTGGGGCATCGGCTTCAAGACCGCCGACGCTATCGCCGCGAAGATGGGCTACGGCAAGAACGATGAGCGACGTTGCCGCAGCGGTATTCTCTACACCCTCAACCAACTGGCCAATGAAGGCCATGTCTATGCCCATCGCGACCAACTCTTGGAAGCCGGAGTAAAGCTCTTGGAAGCCGACAAAGTTTCCATCGAGTCCGCCCTTGACCAGATGATTGCCGCCGAGGACCTGAAGGCCGAGGACAAGGCCATCTACCTGCCACCGTTCTATTTCAGTGAGGTCGGCACCGCCAACAAGCTCAAGACACTGCTCTCCACCCGACAGCAGAAGATGTTCGAGAAAGAACCCGACATTGCCGCCATCAGCAAGAAAACCGGCATCACCTACGATGATCTTCAAGCCGAGGCCATCCGCACCGCCGTCCACAATAAGGTCATGGTGCTCACGGGCGGTCCCGGCACTGGTAAGACAACCACCGAAGACGGCATCATCGCCGCTTTCAAAGAGATGGGAATGCACATCCTCCTTGCCGCACCCACCGGCCGTGCCGCCAAGCGCATGACTGAGGCCACTGGCATGGAGGCCAAGACCATCCACCGCCTGTTGGAGTTCAATCCGGTCGAGGGCTACAAGCGCAACGACGAGAACCCGTTGGAGGGCGACGCACTCATCATTGACGAGTGTTCGATGATCGACATCGTATTGATGAATTCTCTTCTGAAAGCCGTACCTGCCGACATGCGTCTGCTGCTTGTCGGCGACGTGGACCAGTTGCCGAGTGTCGGTGCTGGCAACGTGCTCCGCGACATCATCGACTCGGGTGTCGTTCCCGTGGTGCGCCTCACCCGTATCTTCCGCCAGGCACGGACCAGCCGCATCATCATGAACGCCCACGCCATCAATGCCGGACGCATGCCCGACATCCGCAACGGCAAGCAGTCCGACTTCTTCTTCATGGAGTGCGAGGAGCCGGAGCAGATGGCCTCGACCATCGTCGACCTTGTCAGCCACCGACTCCCCAAAGCCTACAACATACCGCGAAGCAGCATACAGGTGCTCACGCCCATGCAGCGCAGCGTCATCGGAGCCAATAACCTGAATATCTCCATCCAACAGCGTGTCAATCCCACGGGCAACGGTCTCACGCGTGCCGGCTTCACCTTCCGCAAGGGCGACCGTGTGCTGCAGCTCAAGAACGACTACACCAAGGAAGTGTTCAACGGCGACATCGGTTTCATCGCTGCCGTCAACATGGAGGACCGCACGCTCACCGTGAGCTTCGACGGCAAGGAAGTGGAATACGAATCGACAGAGCTCGACGAGCTCAGCCTTGCCTACGCCACGACCATCCACAAGAGCCAGGGCAGCGAATATCCCATCGTCGTCATCCCCGTCCACTTTACCAACTACGTCATGCTCCAGCGCAACCTTATCTACACAGCCGTCACCCGTGCTAAGAAAGTCAGTCTCGTCATCGGCCAGCGTCGTGCCCTTTGGTATGCCGTCAGCCATGTTACCGTTACAGAGCGCAACACCCGGCTCAAGGAGCGGCTGCAGGGTAAGACCATTCCGTTGACCTATACACGGCAAGACGAAGAGAGTCAGATGGACATGGCAGCAGAGAATGGGCCTAAAGCAAGATAGCGAACCATGCAATATGAGGATATTTGGCAGATACAGGACGAGATAACGTCAGCGGTCAACTCCCTTGGCTATTCCCTTTGGGACTTGCACTACGACCGGCAGTCTTTCTCTTTCCGTATAGAGTTGACCGAGCATCTTCCCGACGAAGTTCTGACATCCTTCGGTTCGCAGATGCCACTGCCGACTGACTATGACGGCGAGGGTAGTCACGGATCAGTATTCACATTGTACCCATAATCAGACGGTGATTTTTTTTCAAGAGCATGATACAGATGTTTCTTTTTGACCCTAGTCCTAAAGCAAACTGACAAAGCTAAGCCCTCAAGGTCGGCTTGGCCTCAATGCCACAGCCGTTTTCACTCGGGATAAATCAAATTATCATGTCTTAATGTTAGCTCATCCCATTGTTTTTCATTATCTTTGCATTATTAAAAGCTTATAAACGTAAACAGAAATAAGTCGATGGATACTGTTCTTGAATCGATACGCTTAGCCTCTGAGAAGCTGCTTATGCTGTTGGGAGTGAATGGAGTAGGGGTTCCTATACTACGCCACACCATACTCCTTCTTGTATCAGTACTGTTCGCATGGCTGTCAGGAGTTATATGCCTGAAACTACTAGTCCCTCTAGTTGTTAAGATCACCCAGCGCACACCAGGTAAATGGGATGACATCCTCTTAAACCGCGAGGTTCTCATAAGTGCTTCCCACATAGTCCCTGCTATCGTCTTATGGGCTCTCGTACCAATGGTTTTCTATCAGTACCCTCATATAAGAGTGGTGCTCGATAGGGTCACGGAGATATACATTACTATCATGTCCACCCGCACGCTGCTTGTCTTCATCTCTGGATTCAACAGGCTTGACAATGCACCGAACAGGAGTAAGGCAAGGCAGTATTTTCGTAGCCTGTGCAGTGTCCTTCGTGTTGTCGTTCTCTTTTTGGCTGTTATTGTCGTTGTAGCTATCATCATCAACAGAAGTCCAATGAGGCTTTTAGCCGGTCTTGGTGCTACATCAGCAGTACTGATGCTGATATTCAAGGATACGATAACCGGACTAGTAGCGGGTATAAGGCTGACAAGCAACGATATGGTACACAAGGGGGACTGGATAACAGTGCCGGGCACTCCTGCCAACGGTATTGTGCAGGATATATCGCTCAGTACGGTTAAGATACGAAACTTCGACAACACCATAGTTACCGTCACGCCTAACCAGCTTATAACAGGAACATTCCAAAACTGGATTGGCATGCAGGAGAGTGACGGGCGATTGGTGCAGCGGCGTTTTTATGTCGACTTCAAATCCATTCACTTTGAGCATTCCAACGGAAATATTACTAATCTTGGGCGTTACAGGGCTGCCATTGAAGAATATCTGAATGGCAACGAGCATATACAGAAAAAGATGGGGATAATGGTCAGGCAACTTGAGGCAACCGACAGTGGACTGCCCATAGAGGTAAGATTCTTCCTCAAGTATAAAGAGTGGAAGAAGTACGAAGACCACCTTGCTATGATCATGGAGCATGTCTATGCCATGGCTCCAGACTACGGTGTCAAGCTCTATGAACAGTACCCAGAGCAATAGCTTATAATATTATTTACGAAGCCAGAATGAACATACAATATTTATCTGACCTCCATCTTGAATACCAGGACAACCGTGACTTCCTGCGCAGCCAGCATCTGAAGGTTACGGGCGACATCCTTATTCTTGCTGGCGACATTTTCTATCTTGGCGAAAAACTAGCGGACTCGTTTTTCCTCAAGTGGGCTTCCGACCATTATGAGCACGTACTTCTCATCCCGGGCAATCACGAGTTCTACGATGGCTTTGACCTTGCCGAGAACGGCCCTTCCTGGCAACTGAAAATCATGACGAACGTAAGGTACTGCTATAATATGGTGGTTACTTTCGGCAATATCGATATTATTCTGTCTACACTTTGGTCGGAGATTCCAAAGGAGAATGAGAGAGCGATAGGGTTCTTCCTCACTGATTTTCATCGCATCAGGTATAACGGGCATCAACTTACCCCAGCCGACTACAATCGTGAGTACCATCAATGCATGCACTTTATAGAGAATGCTATATCCAAGAGCAAGGCCAGACATAAGGTGGTTGTCACGCATCATGTGCCCACACGACTGTGTACGCCTCCAAAGCTTCGAAAGATTCGCAACGACTCTCTACAGCATGCTTTCACCGTCGACCTTACCGATTATATTCAGACAGCACCGATAGACTATTGGATATATGGCCATTCGCATGTCAACGTTGACCGCAGCATAGGAAGCACGCTCGTTACAAGCAACCAACTTGGTTACATAGCTCATGAGGAATACACATGGAATAAGTTTAACTTCGGCAAGACCATCCACGTGTAAATGCTTCCATGAAAATAGCACTTCCATTGTACGAAAATATTGCTGAAAGCGAATGCAAAATTGCCGTCCCGAGCTGAATAATCGCTTATTTATTGTTTGAACATAGTCTTGATCATTGTCAGTTTTCCAATTTCGGTATACAAAAGTTCGATAGTTTTTCCGATAATCCAATAATTTGTGTACTTTTGTATTCACTAAGGCTAACACCAATTCTGCGAGTCTAATTTCATGACGAAACTCCAAATAAGAATGACCAAAAGCTAAGTCAGAACGAAAGAACCTTATACGCAAGAGCAAGCACCTAGCTTTCCTGCTCAGACATGATACTAACTATGCTTTTGATGAGCATGGCTGGCGTGATGTACGCGACTTATTGCGGAATCAAGGTTACACTAAGGCGGAACTCGAGGAAATTGTAGCCACCAACGACAAGCAACGCTATGAGTTCAACCCTCAGCATACGAAGATTCGTGCCCGCCAGGGACATTCTATAAATGTCGATGTGGAGCTCAAAGAGTGTACGCCGCCTGACGTTCTTTACCATGGTACAGCCACCCGTTTCTTGGAATCCATTTATAAGGAAGGCATTAAGAGTGGGTCAAGGCTCTACGTTCACCTTTCCCCGACGATTGAGATAGCCCACAAAGTCGGCGCTCGACATGGGACACCCTACGTACTTGGCATAGACTGCAAAGCAATGGTGGCAGATGGTCTAAAGTTCTATCTGTCGAATAATGGGGTGTGGCTGACTAAATTCGTAGCAGTCAAGTACCTAATACAAGTTCCACTCAACTCAAAGAAAATCTATAAGGATCAGTAATACAAGACGAATTAAATGGAAGAAGAAAAATTTTTAACATCAAAAGTAAGACTTTTCTTTGCCGGGCTTCCATTGAAGTCCCTCTATTGGCAACCTGTCTAGGAATAAGAAGAAAGAAGTGTAAACTAAGTTAGGAATAACAAACAAAACTGTCAACCAAAATCAGTACACAACAGTTTGAAATTCTCTAGCTAATGAAAGGTCTTTTGCTGCGTAGGTTTCAATCATTTCCTGCCTAACGAAAGACCTTTTGCTATAGCGTTACCATAAAGGGAAGATAGCTTCGACCCCATCAGAGCATAGTTTCGACCCCGTTAGAACGTAGCTTTGGCCCCATGAGAACACAGCTTCCCATAACAGCAAAGTCGTTAGTACATAAAAGGTACAAGTGGGACTTGAACTGTTACTCTTCCTTCCAATATTCTTCGTAGGCATCCTCCATCATGTCGGGGAAGCCATAGCCGGAAGACTCGCAGTTGGCCAATATCTTGTCAACCCGCTTTTGGAAATGAGACTGCAGACCTTGTCTTGAGATTTTTTTTAGGGCATTGACAAAATTGTTGTAGGCAGCATCATAGAACGACTCCCACATGTCACCCCAATCGTCAGCTATCTCACTTGCGCATTCGGGTATGTAAAGCATGAGGTCGCACAGCAAGACTGGATCTGGATCAAGCGACTTGAAGTCCTTGACAGCTTTCTTGCACACGGAAAACCTCAGTTTCGCGTCTCCACGTTTTGGAAAGAACTCCTTTGTGATAATCTCTTTGTACTGCTCATACTTCGTGTTGTCATTAGGATGAACGGCATAGTCGAGGAACTCTTTGGCCTCCTTGCGTGCCGTGTAAAGGTCAAGGATGAGTTGCTCAAGCCCTTGGCGATCAAGCGATTTTATGTACTTCTTTACTTCTGCTTTAGACATATTCCTACTTTCTATAGTTCGTACATCAGATAGTGGCTCTCATGCATACCAAGCGACTGGTATACCTTTTGGGCACTAAAGTTGTTGCGGTCAACATACAGACGCAGCGCACCGGCACCCTCTGACTGAGCGATGGCCTTGGCAAAATCGAACAACTCCTTGAAGACTCCTTGGTGTCGGCTTTCCGGGCAAACATACACGCTTTGGATCCAATAATAGTAGCTGTTGTTCCAGTCGCTCCATTCTGTTGTAAGCATCAACGAGCCGAGAACCTCATTGTTGTCATTCCGTGCCACGAGGTAAGTAGCCTTGCTGTCATCAGCAATGCTAGCCTTAACGCCCTCACGTACTGTCTCATAATCCAACTCTGTACCCTCTGACTCTTTTGCCATTGCCAACTGAAACTTCACCAATGTCTCAGTGTCTTCGATGTTCGCAACATCTATCTTATAATTGTACTCCATTACACTGTAAGATAATTCTTTTATAAGTTATCAAAATCCTTCAAATCAGGCTCTTCTGAAGTTAATAAAAATTTGATATTGTTATTCGTCATCAATGATTGAATGCTAATCCCTATATCTTGCAAATTCATCTTAATATTCATTTTGCTTTCCTCATCATAAGTTACAAAAGTAATATTAAAGTTTTTCCTAGTATTATAGTCACCGCCTAAAGCTGCTCTTTCAAAAACATCTTTGAAATATACAGAATCAATGAATCCCATTGAGACACCAAAAATAATTATTTTACTGGCATCCATAAGTGCAGGTTTAAGAGATGGTGGCGCATAAGTATCATCCATCGCCTTTTGAATATATCTATACTTACCCTTAATCTTATTGTCATCAAGGAAGCCAAAGATACAGTTGTTATTTTCTATAGTACCATGAACAGGATAATAATTGAAATTAGCATTTGGTGAAATTATTCTTGCGACCTTCTCCAAAGGTGTATAATTAAATGAATACAATTTGGGTATCATATCATTTGGTAAACTACGTTGATTAAGTTTCTCCATATAATTATTCAAGAGATGAAAGGCACATGAGTTCCTGCTTACTGGGGATTTACAACGATTACTGACAAAGTTTATCAGCTCTTGTTTTAGGTTTTTAAAATCCTCCAAATCATTATCAATTAAATCTTTTGGAGTGTTTTCTGTTGATTTCTTTAGACAATAATCATAGATAGTTCGTTCCAAATCGAACCAATTTTCACCAACATGGTTGATAACATAATTATAAAGACAGTCTTCTTTCGTCAATAGTGTATTCCATTTTGATTTCATACTTTGACAAAAATCTTTATAACTGGTATGCCAACCCAAATCTATATCAAAACCATTCCCTATAACAATAACAGTTCTCATATCCATTATTCTATTCTTTATTAATTAACATATAGATAGGATTACCATCCTCTGTTTCCCAATACTCTTTACCATTACGAGAGCCATGAAGAATGAGAGAGGCTGTATTGGACAACGCAGTACCACGATTTGACGTAAACAAATGGTCGTGCGCAAAGACATATGTATCACCAACATCCTCAATAACACCATCTTCTAGGAGTTCGGTACGTTGTTTCGCAACATCTACATACTTGTTGTCCATACTTTCATTCTTATCAACAATAGAGCCAGCAAGAACTTTTACGCTTCCATTGTCAGGAAAGAAATAAGCTCTAGCCAAAGTTCTATCTTGCTTAGATAAGAATATCGGAATTTTTTCCATTGCCTCATCCTTAACTGCATAGTATGGATAAAGACGTTTTATGTCGTCTATCAGTTTCTTGGTGCGATTGTCTATATCTTGTAGAGTCCAACTATCTTTCTGTAGTAAGTCTTGATTAAGTTTCAAGTGACTTGTCGAACTTAGAATCTGCTTCTTATATTGCCAACTGTTGTTACTCATCTTGCTGTTATCTGATTTTGCAGCAAAAGTCAGATTGCCCAAGCGATTGACATTCTCTTCATAAGTAGGACGGTCTGTGTCAAGTGCAGCAAGCCACTGGACTGTAGGTGTTTGAGGCATTAGATGTTCAATGCTGAGTTTCGAGAAATCAACAGGAGCCTTGTTGTTATCAGATTCCAACTTCCGGAAGAACACATTAACCCAATTGTAGATATTATACATATTGGCATTGATGATTCTTTCTGCCAATTTCTTATCGTCTGGCATTTCTTGTGCGTTTCCTCGATTCTCATTTATCAAGCATTTACGGAATACGCTAACAAGACCAGAGTAATTGCCGTCACACTCTTTTAAGGTCTCCTTTAAAAGTGATGGAAAATAACGGTTAATACTACTCGTGTCCATATCACAAAGAGATCTGCGCATAAAATATGAGTTAAGAGTCTCTATTATTGTTGCTAATTGCAGATTAGTAATGCCACTCTTAGAAGTATTATCTTTGTCATTAATAGAAAAATACTCAAGTAGTAGTGGAATAGGCATCTCTGACTTTATCATTCGATATTCTTCTATCGGCTTTTGCAGTTCTTTAGGCAAAGAAGTTATATCGACATTGAATATCTTACTGTAATAAGATGCATATCTGACTATCTCCTTAAAAATGTTTTCAACACTTGTGCTTTTCTGCTGTGCTTCAAACCACTCTACGAAAGCAGCATAAGTAGCATTCTTGTTGACCATTGTGCCACGTTTTGCCATTATGAAGAAGCGAAAGAAAGATTCTAATTTCTTAGAATCGGCAGATATAAGAGACTCAAGTTTACGCCAATACTTATTATAGTACTCGTCCTGCTGTTCACTTGGTATTGGCATAAGAATGTAATTGCGAATAAGGTCAGAAGCTGTCAACTTTGCACCTGTAGCATTAATACTCTCAAAGATCTTTTGAGGGTAATCGTCTATACCAATAGGTATACATACTATATAAAGATTGGAGATAGCCTTAAAAACATCAGCAATAGAATAATAATTCAGCTTATTCTCAAGCCAATTCTTGATATACTTGAAGTTAAGGTAAACATTTGAATGTTTATCTTCTATTTCATCATACTCTTGCTTAACTATACGTTGATACACCACATCATCAGAAACTAATGGTTTCAACTTATACCTATCAGTTTTTTGGGTTACATTGATAAGGAAGTTGTTCTCCAAAGACTCTGCATCATCTTTAAGGCCTCTATCTAACATAACCTGCTTCAAAGCATAAAGCAAAAGAAAGATTGTCGTTAGACGCTGCTGTCCATCAATAACAGAGCATTCTATTCTGAACATACCTGAGGATTGCTGCAGATATATCATTATGCCAAGGAAATGCTTTGACTGTTTACCTACAAGAACAGAATCTATATCATCCAGCAACTTCTTAACTTCAACGTTTGCTTTCCACGTATAGTTTCTTTGATATGCGGGGATAACATATTGAACAGAAGTGCTGTTTCTTAGCATTTCAAGTATACCAGTCCTTATGGGTTGCTTTCTTTCTTCAGCCATAGTCTTTAGCTTTTATAAGTTGCATTCTAATGACAAAGTTACTGAAAAATTGCGAAACAAGGTATATGTCTTACAAGTTTTTCCTCCTTCCCTTTCGTTTTTCTCCGAACGAAACGTAATAACCTCACTATAAAATGTATAATTGCTTAACTAAAGTAAAAAAGTTTGCCACATTAATAAAATAATTGTAGACCAAGTACCGTTCTTTCAAAAGAATTAAGTATTTTTGCGAAAAATAATAACATATAAATTTATCGCTATATGCAGCCTCTCGTTCAAATATTGTCAAATAGGAATTACCCTATTGGTAAGATTATCAATCAAGAGTTGGAGCATTCTGACTCCACCCATATTGCCGTAGCCTTCCTTAAGAGCTCTGGTATCAAGGTTATTCAGGATTCCCTAATGATGTCTCTTGAAAAAGGAGCTGAATTTGAACTTATAGTGGGATTAGATTTTAAAACTACTGATCCGATGGCTATGAAGTTCTTTATAGATCTGCATAGGCAAAATAAAAAAGTTCGTTTTTATTGCTACGGCGATAAAGGAGAAAACAAAACAGATATTGTGTTCCATCCTAAAATATATTTATTTCATAATCCTCAAGAAACAATTTCTATTATTAGAAGTACCAATCTTACTCAAGGTGGCCTAATGAGTAATTTTGAAGTAAACACTATATTCAACGAAAAGAATCCAGTTTACTATTCAAAATTAAAAGCAATATATAATTCTGTAAAATATACAGACTCCCTTTTTACACCTGATGACGAGTATTTGTGTCAGTATTCAGACGTCTTTAAAGCTTTTGAAAAGAATGAAAAGTCAGCTAAGAAAGATAAGGGAATAAAGGAAACCTTCAAGCAGATAGCCAAGAAAGAAAAGTGTCTTCCTGGCACAATTCCTTCAATCAATTCTATGATTATTTCTTGCTTAAGGGAGAATATGAAGAAAGGAATTAAAATCGTTCAAATTAAAGACATTTATTCTTATCTTGATAAATGTATAAAAAATCCGATGTTTAAGGGTAAGTATAAATTGGACACTTTCCACAATTCTATACGCGGTGAATTAAACCGCCACGAACTTAACAGTAAATCTGCTCTTTCTATGCAGTTGTACGAGAGAGTAGGAAAGGGACAATATGCCATTACCAAGAAAGGGGAAATGTACGAAGGACGTTAATTTATTTATTCAGACTATGACATTAAAAGATTTAGCAAATAAGCGGTTCGCATGTCGGAAGTACACTGACGAGCCGGTAAGTAAGGAGGATATTGAGTATATCAAAGTGTGCGTGCAGGTGGCACCATCAGCACACAACTTTCAGCCATGGAAGTTCTTGATTGTAACTTCTGAGGAAGGCAAGGAGAAAGTGCGGCAGTGCTACAACCGTCCATGGTTCGCCAACGTTCAGATGTTTGTGCTGTGCTTCAAGAGCCTGAACGACGCTTGGGTGCGCACAGACGACAACAAAAATCATGGCGACATCGACCTTGGCATTGCCGTTGAACACCTCTGTCTTGCAGCTGCTGACCGTGGACTCGGCTCCTGCTGGGTATGCAACTACGATGTTGAAGCAGTTAAGCAGTTGTTCCCGGTTGAAGACTACGAGGCTGTGGCTATAATTCCCGTCGGTCACATTGCACCCTACTGCCCACATCCGGGGAAGAGAAGAAAAGATTTATCAGAGATATTTGAGGAGGTATAATGATGAAGAACATTCTAACAATCGCATGTATGGCTATGCTCATGGCAACCACATCATGCAAGGCACAAGACAATGTCCAGTTTCCGGAACCATCGATGGACAACAAGGTGACGCTGATGCAAGCTTTGCAAAACCGTCACTCAACACGTGAGTATGCTGACAAGCAGGTCTCTGACGATGTGCTGTCTACCGTACTTTGGTCGGCTTGTGGCATCAACCGTCCGAGTGAGGGCAAGATTACTGCTCCGTCGGCAATCAATGCGCAGGACATTCAAGTATATGTTGTCCTCCAAGATGGTGTCTATCTGTATCAGCCGAAGAGCAATAGCCTGCAAAAGGTGAGCGGCAAGGATCTTCGCGCTGCCGTTGCCGGCCGTCAGAGCTTTGCCGCCAGTGCGCCGGTCTCACTCGTACTGGTCAGCGATCACAACAAGTTCCCACAGCAGATGCCTAAAGAGGCAAAGACGCGCATGGGCGTGGTCGATGCGGGCTATGTCTCGGAAAACATCTGCCTCGTATGCAGTGCGCTTGGGCTGAACACAGTCCCCCGCATGACGATGGACACGGAGACATTGAAGAAGGAGCTGAGGCTCAACGACAATTACGACCTGGTACTCAATAGTCAAATTGGCTATCCCAAGAAATAGCTCTTATCAATCTATGGTTCGACAAATAGAATTCACACTACGAGCGCGTTCCCGTGGCTTCCATCTGATAACGGATGAGGTACTCCAGCATCTGCCACAGTTGCCGAAGGCAGGACTGCTCAACATTTTCGTGCAACATACCAGCTGCGCATTAAGTATATGTGAGAACTGGGATCTGGATGTAAGAGAGGATATGGAAACGATTTACGACAGGCTCGTGCCGGAGAATATGCCGGACTACCGACACGTCCTTGAGGGGGCCGATGATATGCCAGCTCACGCTAAGTGCATCATTACGGGCGTGAGCATCAACATTCCCATTACTGACGGGCGACTGAATCTCGGCACGTGGCAAGGCATATATCTCTGTGAATTCCGCAACGACGGTGGAGCACGGAAAGTGGTGGCTACGATTGTGGATGAATAAGACCTTGACAAAAATAGAAATGAAGCTTGCATATTACACCCGCATAAAATCCAGGTACCCAGTATTATGCACAATCATACAGAGAATGTTTTACTGTTCTATGATTGCCATGTTACTGAATCCAACCTCATGGCTATTCTTATCCACTCCAATTACAATAGTGACAGACCCACACCTTCTTGCGTTCTGTTTCTGTTTTGCCATGCTGTACATGATCCCATATCTTGTAATTGGTAGTGCAGTATGGTATTCGCTAAGGAAAAAAGCATGGTCGGTGCAGACTATGGCGATATGTTTATCAGTGAATATAGTAATTCTTTCAGTCATATTACTTTTCGTTTACAAGACTATGATGCCAAGTGACAATGGGCCTAAATGCTTGTCCCCAGTAGTTTTCATCATACCAGTGGCGTCTGTTGTCGGGTCGTTGTTGTCTGTTTTTCCAATTTCGTATTTTTGTATACATTTTCACCAGAAACTTACACAAATGCATCTGAGCGATGAGGATGAAGTGCGAGTACATCAAAATAATTGAGACAATGAGATATAGAGACTTGTTCATAGACTTCGACGACACGCTGTATGACACGCACGGCAACAGTATGATTGCGCTGAAGAAGCTTTTTGACGAGCGGCATTGGGAGAAGATCATGCCGTCCTATGAGGCGTTTAGAGATGCGTACTTTGCCACCAACGTTGACGTGTGGGCGAAATATGCCCATGGTGAGATTGACCGTGACACGCTGATTGTGGAGCGGTATCGCAGGCCGGTAACAGAGATGGTGAAGGCTTGTGGCGGCGACACGTCGTGGATAACACCAGAGTGGTGCGTTGCGGCCAGTGACCGCTATGGAGACATCATCTCCCGTGAACCGGGTATCGTGCCGGGGGCAAAAGAGCTATTGGATTATCTCAAGGGTAAGGGTTATCAGCTGCATATCTGTAGCAACGGTTTTCATGAGGTGCAGTACCGTAAATTGAAGTCGGCAGGTTTAGAAAGCTATTTCTCCACCGTCATTCTCAGTGAAGATGCCGGTGCAAACAAACCCCGCAAGGAGTTCTTCGACTATGCCTTCGCCAAGACCAGTGCTCAGTGCGAGACGACCATCATGATAGGCGACCACTATGACACGGACATTGCCGGGGCCATCAACGCAGGGTTGGACACCATCTTCTTCAACCGATGGAATGTTGACCCAAAGACTTTGAACCGGCAACCAAACTACATCGTTGACAAGTTGGTGGAGATAGAAAAGATATTATGACCATAAGGCCTCACAGCATATTACTCGATCTTTATTTGATGAGTTACACAAATGTTTCCAAAGATTAAACCGAGGTGATTCCTTGTCCCTCGCCCCAATTTTGTCCCACGGGGGACAAACTGGGGACAAAAATAGGGATTTCTTTTTGATAACAAGAGATAAAACGAAAAAATAAAGCTAACCGTTATAGATTTTTAAGGACCTATTAATCAGTGTTTTATGGCGTTATTTTATCTTTTCCTTGTATTTTCTTAGCATTCAGTCACTTTCCTATGCAAAACCGGCTAAAGATGTTCTTTAAAGTCATCTCCGGCGATATTTGCCCCGTAATTTCTCCAAGATCAGATAGGCATAGACGGAGGTCTTCGGCTAACAAATCTGAGGGTAGGCCAGCGGCCATGCCTTCAAGAAAGCGGGAAAGACTGGAATGGGCACGAACCAATGCTTGATAGTGCCTTGCATTGGTAACGATAATTGCAGAGTCATCAATCTCGGGCAGATGTGCAGCCTCATAAATGCGCTGCACCAATTGGTTCAGATTAGTGCCATTCTTTGCCGATACAGGCAGCTCACCATCACAAAGTGGGGCAGGGTGGAGGTCACACTTGTTGTGAACGATGATGAACTCGGCCGATACCCCATCCACGACGTTACCGTCATCATCCAGCCGTTGTAGATGTTTTCTAAGATCTGCCTCTTCATCAGAGGTTGGCTTTTCGTCAATCACCCAGACCACAACGGCGGCGCGTGCTATGGCATCGTATGACCGTTCGATACCAATACGCTCTATCTTGTCCTCCGTCTGCCTGATACCAGCTGTGTCAATGATACGGAACTTAACACCATTGATGGTCATAAAGTCTTCTACGAGGTCTCTTGTAGTTCCGTCAATGTCGCTTACTATTGCTTTATCCTCATGAAGTAACTGATTGAGCAAAGTTGACTTACCGACATTCGTTTTACCAACAATGGCAACTGGTATTCCTTCTTTTATGGCTTGTCCATTTTTAAAGCTGTCGGCCAACTGAGTAATACGGCTGTCGATATGCTCAGCAAGATTACGCAGTTCGGTACGGTCTGCAAACTCCAAATCCTCATGGTCGGAGAAATCGAGTTCAAGCTCCAACAGACTTGTCAACTTCAGCAAATGGTCGTGGAGTTGTTTCAACTCATTGCTGAAATGTCCTTTCATCTGGCTCAATGCCAAGTCGTGTGAAGCCTTGTTGTTTGCGGCAATGAGGTCGGCCACAGCTTCAGCCTGACTTAAGTCCATCTTTCCATTGAGGAAGGCGCGCATAGTAAATTCACCATGGTCGGCCTGTCGGCACCCTGCTTCAATAAGCGTCTGAATAATGTTGTGTGCAATGAAGGCACTGCCATGACAGCTAATCTCGACAGCATCCTCACCCGTATAAGAGTGGGGAGCCCGCCAGAGACTGACCACAACATCGTCTATCTCCGTACCATCCAGCGTATGAAAGACACCATAGTGCAATGTATTGGCCTTCGCCTTGGCAAGCGAAGCCTTACCCTTGGGGGTGAAAACATTATCTACCAAGCTAATAGCGCTGGGACCGCTCACTCTTACTACGGCCAATGCACCACCTAATGGTGTTGCAATGGCGCAGATTGTATCTTCATTTATCATTTTAGATTCTATCCAGTACAATGCTAATCAAGTCGTTGATGTCGCTTTTGTAATTTGTCTCCATTTTCTTGGCACGACGATTGGCTATAACCATGCAACAGGTCATAGCCTTGTGCCCCATGAGTGTAGCGAGACCAGCGAGGGCAGAAGATTCCATCTCAAAATTATTAACCTTCAAGCCATTATATTCAAAGCTCTCAATCTTTTCATTAAGATCAGGAACCATCAGCGGCAAGCGTAAGCGACGCCCCTGTGGGCCGAAGAAGCCGCCACAGGCGATAGTAATACCCTTCACCATGTCATCACCGGCAATGGTATCAATGAGCTGAGCATCAGCTGTAGCGACATAAGGGTTTCCCATCTTCATATCCCACCCCACATGCTCTTTGAAAGCTTTTTCAAGCTGTAGGTCAGAAGCCTCATCACGACCTGCATAGAAGTTGAGCAGACCATCGAAACCAATACTCTTTACGCTGGCTACAAAAGTACCCGTAGGTGTATTGGGTTGCAAGCCGCCACAGGTCCCCACTCTGACAAGTGTCAGCGTACGGTGCTCATGCTTCTCGGAGCGAGAAGAGAAGTCGATGTTAGCAAGTGCATCTAACTCGTTCATGACAATATCGATGTTGTCACAGCCAATACCTGTGCTCAAGGCAGTGATACGTTTCCCTTTATAGGTTCCAGTGATGGTATGGAATTCGCGGTTGCTAGTCTCACACTCTTGTGTATCAAAGTGAGAGGCAACGAGATTGACACGTCCGGGGTCACCCACAAGGACAACCTTATCAGCGAGTTGTTCGGGTTTGAGGTGAAGATGGAAGATAGAGCCATCGGAGTTGATAACAAGCTCAGAATCTGGAAAAACATAGTCATTCATAGTGCAATTCAATTTTACGGATTTTGTTATTAAGATTGTATAGATCTTCTTTTTGTCTGTCTAAATCTCTTTCCGCCTTGAGTATCTGGGGAGCCAAAGAGTGATCACCCTTATGCCACCGATCTCGCATGGCAGCAAGACTGTCTTGCGTAGCAGCAATCAATTCTGTGAGTTCTTGCACCTGTCTATAGAGGTTACGACATCTTTCGTTTCTGAACTGAGAAGGTGAAGTAATAACCCTATCATCATTGACAACAAAAGTCATAGACTTGGCTTTACTATTCTTCTCAGCTATTCTCTTTAACATATCGTCCCGTCTCTTCAGAGCGGCCGGACGGTTACCAAATTTCCATGTCGCCTTGATACTGTTAATGCGTGCATAAGACAGCAGTTCCTCGTCGCCGAGGTCATCGTCATCGAAGTTCTCACGCGTCTCAGTCGGTACAAAAGTATAGATGCACACTTTTCCCTCGGGTTGACGTCTATCAGTGACAAGCCACCCCAAAGAGTCGAGATCGTCAATGGCAAGCAGGTAATCATTAGCCGTTGAATTGAAAGGCAAACCCATGTTCTGCGGCTTATACCAAGATGCCTTATCAGAATCGAAAGAACTCATAAACAAGTCGCGCCCCCCAAGACTCTCACTCCCGCATGCGGAAAAATAGAGTGTCACGCCATCGGCTGCAAGGAAGGGGTAGTTCTGCAATTTGTAAGTGTCAGCACTGAAATCTGTTATCTCAGTCTCCTTGCTCCACCCATTTCCAAGCTTCGTCTGTGTAAACAACGCTGAGTGTAGAGAATCACCTTTGGCATAGACTCTCAACAAGCCTAACTGATTTTGATATACCATCATGCGATTGACAAAATCACTCTGTGGGTTGACATACGCCATCGTTCCCGACTCACTGCTGAGAGGCAGATGCTGCAAGAGATCTTTTTTATCAACCACAAGACTATCAATAAACATCACTTTGGCAGTTGCAGGAAGCATCTGCTTAAAGAGTTTATTTTCAGCAGACGTGGCAGAAGTAATTTTATTATGTCTTACAGCAGGCCTACGTACCCGTTGCGCTGTGGCAGTGAAAGGCAGTAGCAAGAGTAAGAGAAAGAGAGATAAATGTTTCATATTCATCAAGATGACCAACTCTCCCTCAACCCTTAGTAGAGTAGGGGAGAGTCAGCTCAAATTCGGATTGGAGAATTATTTAGAAACTAACTCGTCGGCCATATTGGCAGCAGCTCGTCGCCCATCGCCCATCGCAAGAATAACAGTAGCTCCACCACGAACGATGTCACCACCAGCATAGAGTCCGTGGCGAGATGATTCCATATTATCGTTAACGACAATGGTATTCTTCCGACCGAGTTCAAGACCTTCCACAGACTTCGGGACAAGCGGGTTGGGAGAGACACCTACCGCCACGATCACCTGATCACAATCCATAGTCACAGTCTTGCCTGTAGGAATAGGCCGACGTCGTCCTGAAGCATCAGGCTCACCAAGTTCCATAACATCAAGGACGGCAGCCCTGACTCTTCCATTCTCATCAGCAAGATACTCTTTTGGATTGTGTAGCGTAAAGAAGTGGATACCCTCTTCCTTGGCGTGCTTTACTTCCTCCAATCGAGCCGGCATTTCAACCTCTGAACGACGGTAGACGAGGGTCACATCAGCACCCAAACGCTTAGCCGTACGACATGAGTCCATAGCCGTGTTGCCACCTCCCACAACAATAACTTTCTTACCTATATTAATAGGTGTATCAGTCTCAGGGTTGGCAGCATCCATAAGATTAACACGCGTAAGGTATTCATTGCTTGACATCACATTGATAAGGTTCTCTCCAGGTATACCCATGAAATTAGGCAGTCCAGCTCCAGAACCGACGAAAATACCCTTGAAGCCCTTCTCCTGCAATTCATCGATGGTGACCGTCTTACCAATAATAGTGTCAGTCTGGAAATGCACACCCTCACGACGCAGCGTGTCTATCTCTGCATCCACAATGCGGTTAGGTAGACGGAACTCCGGAATACCATACTTCAGCACACCACCTATCTCATGCAAAGCTTCGAAGACGTAAACCTCAAAGCCCCTCTTCACCATATCGCCGGCGAAGCTAAGTCCCGATGGTCCACTCCCCACGACAGCTACCTTGATACCGTTAGCAGGCGCCATCTGAGGCAGACGGCCATCGCCATGCTCACGCTCATAGTCAGCAGCGAAACGCTCCAGATAGCCGATGGCAACGGCTGGCTCATTCATCTTAAGATGTATGCATTTACTCTCACATTGTTTTTCCTGAGGGCAGACACGCCCACAGACAGCGGGCAACGAGGAAGTTTGTCGCAGAACGGCAGCAGCACCGAGGAAATTGCCACGCTCGATATTCTTCACGAAGTCTGGTATCTGTATGTGAACGGGACAACCCTCCACACATGTCGGCTTGGCACAGTCCAGGCAGCGGTGCGCTTCACGCACAGCCATGTCAGCTGTTAATCCCTTGTTAACTTCCTCCAAACGAGTTTTGGCACGATATTCCGGATCCAGCTCTGGCATTGCCACACGCTCTATGGTCATACGCTCCTTAGGTTTCATCGCTTTACGCAACTCTACACGCCATGGAGCGTTACGGTCTGTGAGGTCATCGTGAGTAAGAGTTATGTCCTCGCTGTTTTCAGCATTTTTGTCACCAGCATTCCCCTGTTCAGAGATTGATGCGCCAGTATCAGGAGCTCCTTCAGCTTCCCAATGCTGCATTTCCTCACGCTCCACGCCCTTGAAGGTACCCATGCGACTCATCATCTCGTTCCAATCGACTTCATCGCCATTGAACTCTGGACCGTCGATACACACAAACCGTGTCTTTCCGCCTATCGTCAGGCGGCAAGCACCACACATACCTGTGCCATCGACCATGATAGTATTAAGAGAGACATCATTAGGAACACCATATTTATGAGCTAAGAGTGACGTGAATTTCATCATGACCGGAGGGCCGATAGCAAGGACCTTGTCGACATGCTCGCGTTTCAAGACTTCCTCCACGCCAGCTGTAACCATGCCCTTCTGACCGTAGGAGCCATCATCCGTCATAATGATAACCTCGTCGCTATTCTCGCGAACATCATCTTCCATAATGATAAGGTTCTTAGTACGACCGGCAAGCACAGAGATGACCTTGTTACCAGCCTTATGTAATGCTGTAAGAATAGGCAGGATGGCGGCAATACCAATTCCGCCACCGGCACAGACAACAGTACCATATCTTTCTATTTTCGAAGGTGTGCCAAGAGGCCCAACAATATCTTGGACATAGGCTCCTACCGGAAGCTCACAAAATTTTGTTGACGACAGGCCCACTTCCTGAATGACAAGTGTCAGTGTACCTTTCGAGGGGTCGCTTTTTGCGATGGTGTATGGCACGCGCTCAGAGTGGCTGTCCACACGCACGATAATGAAGTTGCCCGGCTTACAGCTCTTAGCTATCAGCGGGGCTTCGACCTCAATGCAATAGACCTTCTCAGAGAATTGTTCTTTCTTTAAGATTCTGTTCATAATGCTTTGGTTCTTATGTTTTCTCTATATCGTTTTTATGGTAACTTGGTTTGTCGTCTCAGATTGTCTGCTCTGCAAGAATTTGGTTGTCAAGGTCACGGATCGTGATAACCCCTTTATCCAGCATGCCGAAGGTAGGCACCCGTCCGCCTTTGGGGAACGTGATAGAGCCAGTATTACAGATGACACACGACTTCGAAGTCGGGTCATCGGTAACAGAAATTTTCTTTTCCAACTCCCATAGATGCGTATGTCCGTAAATGACGGCATCAAAATGTCCGGGAGGCATCATCGTCTTATGATAGACATGTCCATGGGTAAGCAGTATTTTTCTTCCCTCATCAACAAGAATGGAATAGGTTGCCATGATAGGAAAGTGAAGGAGCATTTGGTCAACCTCCGAGTCACAGTTACCACGCACGGCAACAATTTCATCAGCCAGCGGATTAAGAGCATCAGCCACACCACGTGCATCAAGGCCTTCAGGTAAACCATTACGAGGTCCATAGTTTAAAATGTCGCCCAACAACAGCAGCATATCACATTGCTCCCTGCGGTATATGTCGAGGACACGACGCAACCGCGTCAGCGACCCATGAATATCAGATAGGAGAAGGTATTTCATATTTTTAATTTCTCAGATAATCTTTGAGATTGGCGTTATGCGTCCTTTTAAGAATCTCTCTGACAGCCTTATCCCTTATCTGTCTCACACGTTCGCGCTTCAGACCCATTTCCTGGCCTATCTCAGCCATTGTCATAGCATCCACACCGATGCCATAGTATCTTTGAAGCACATGCTGTTCCCGCGTGATGAGCGTCCTTACAAGGATGGCTAATTCCTTTCTAATGACATCTTTCTGCAGTTCACCTTCAGGGTTAGCGGCATTACGGTCAGGTATCACTCGTCCGAGGCTCAACTCGGTGCTGCCCCCCACCGGCGCGTCTATTGACAAGGCACGGGAGCGCCGTTTCTCCAAAGCGGGATCAGAGACATCACGCGGGACACGGAAAAGACCTCCTTGCTGCTCTATCGCCTTCTCTATAGCATCACGGATGTAAGGAGCGGCAAAAGAAACAAAAGGTTTGCCCAGTCGTTCATCATAGCGACGCGCTGCCTTCAACATTCCAATATTGCCTTCACTGATAAGATCGTCCATATCAAGACCACGATGCTTATAACCAGTGGCTATCTTAACAACAAATCCCTGATTGTCAGAGATAAGTTTGGAAATATTTTTTTCCTTTTCCATATTCTTGGTATTTATAATCCAGCATCAAGGAGCATCTCGGCAACCTCTTCTGGCGTATTGAAGTCCATACCATCCAGGAGTTCTTGATCAGAGAACTCTTCTGAAAGCTCTTTTGCAGCCTTTTCTGTAAGTCGTAGCTCACCTTTGTCATCACGAGCGGCAAGAAGCTGTTGCAGAATTTTCTCACGGTACTGGTCCACATTTTCCATAGCTTCAAATTAATTTTCTGTAAAGTTACGCATTTATTCCGATATACAAACCTTTCTATAAAATTTTTTAACCTACATTATTTAACCGCTCTGATACGTTGACAGAAGAGGCTGCGAGATAAAAAAGAATAAAGGCTACAGATTCTCAAAAGGAAATATTAATTTTGCATCCAAATGCAGTTATTTGTTTGATGGAATGCCACAGCATACCATTAAATCGTTTTGAAATGTATATAACATTAATAATCGTTGGTCTCATTGCCGGAACGTTGTCTGGATCTGTAGGCTTTGGTGGCGGAATGATTCTCCTACCCGTCATTACCTATTTCTATGGTGTAGAGATAGCAGTGCCAGTCTCTACGATAGCGCAAATGATGAGCAACCTCTCCCGGGCAGCCATGGGCTGGCGACAGATACAATGGCGACAAGTAGCATGGTTTCTCATTCCTGCACTGCCATTCACAGCCCTTGGTGCTTTTGGCTTTTCTGTTGTCGACAAGACCCTTATGACACGAACACTATGTGTCTTTCTCATCATCTTCTCCATTATGAAAGTAAAGGGCAAGATGCATCTTCCCAAAGGTAAGAGAACAATGCTCATCGGTGGTGGGCTGACAGGCCTCATCAACGGCATGCTCGGTATCTCCGGGCCACTAAGCAGTGCTGTATTTCTTACTTTGGAACTCTCACCCGTGGCCTACATTGTCAGCGAAGCCACAGCAGCCGCAGCTATGCATATTGTCAAGGCTGTCACATACGGTAAGTTCGACTTGATGAATTGGCACATTTTCCTTAATGGGTTCTATATAGGCTGCGCCATGATGCTTGGCAATTTCATTGCCCTGCACCTAATCAAGCATATTAACAAGAAACCTTACCAGCGCATTGTGGCTGTTATTATGATTGCAGTATCTGTCTGGCTGTTCTTAGAAGTATGACAGGACTACCATGTTCATAGCATACCTAATCAGATAGTCTTGACAAAAGACGTAATGACCAGACTCACCATCGCAAAGGACGCACCAACGATACAAACGCCGTTCCAACCCAGCATTGACCAACCTAATCCAGAAAGGAAAGTTCCCAAGCTCCCACCAATGAAGTAAAGAGTCATAAAGATGGTATTGGCACGATTGCTCGCTTCAGGAATCTCTGCTATACATCCTGTCTGATTGCTCAATTGTTGAAACTGGGTTCCGATATCAACAGTAATCAGTGCTACAATCAAACCCAAGTAACCATTACCGAAGATGCAAGCTATCAGCCAGCCTATTATCTGCAATGAAGCACCGAAGAAACTAAACTTTGCAATTCCATATTTAGGAACATACTTTCCCAAGCCTGAGGCAGCTAAAGCCCCGGCCATACCACACAGTCCAAGTATTCCAACCATATCACTGCCTGCACAGAATGGCTTTCCTGCTATATGGAAAGCCATGCAAGACCATATTGAGAGCATAGAGCCAAAAGCAAGTCCACCACGCAGACTGTTTAAACGGATATGAGGATGTGTGCGAAAAATAGTCCAAACGGAAAGCATCAGTTGGGAGTAAGTCCCCAAAAAGTTGCGCTTCATCTCAGGCATTATTCTCAGTGAAACGACACAGCAGATGACCATCAGCGCCGATGCTATATAATACATGGCCCTCCAAGAAAGCCATTCTCCAATAAACCCACTTACAACGCGGGCGGCCAGAATTCCTGTGAGCAGACCAGAAAGTACATATCCTATGTTTTTCGCTTTGTCTTTAGGCTGCGAAAACTGTCCTGCAACAGGCATAAAGAGCTGCGGGATGACCGATGTGGCGCCAAGGAGCAACGATACAGCACAAATCAGATAGATATTATCCGATAGGCCGATAACGAGCGCCATAACAGCAGCTATCATCATACAGATGGTAATGATACGTCGGCGACTAAACATATCGCCCGAGGGTATGATAAACAACAGACCAAAAGCATAGCCTACCTGCGTGATGACAGTCATCAGATTAGCGGTGACCTGACTAATTCCAAGGTCATCGCTAATCATCTCAAGCAACGGCTGATTGTAATATAAGTTTGAAACCGTAATGCCTGCAAGGATAGCCATCGCCATGACAATACCTTTGGGAATACCCTCATTCTCTTTTAACTCTACCATGTTTTTGTGTGTTTTCTTTAGTTTGTTTGCACGAATTATGCTGTTGCATTAATTTCCATCTATCAATCGCTAGATATGCTGCAAAGGTAGGACTTTTTTCTCATACAGAAATTCACATATGATAATTTCTCACCTAAATACAAGATGAAAATAGGAAAAATAATCTTTTGAGAAAGGCAAACTTATTACTTTTGCAATCTCATAAAGAATATCATGAAGAAAAGAGACTTTACAAAGGGAAGTATCTTGGGCAATATCCTCACATTCTCTTTGCCTTATATGCTGTCCTACTTTTTGCAGATACTTTACGGTCTTGCCGACTTATTTGTCACTGGCCGTTATTGCAATGTGGCAAGTATAACCTCCGTTTCCAATGGCGCCCAGGTTATGTATATGTTTACCGTTGTCATCATTGGATTGGCTATGGGCACTACCGTCCTTGTGGCAAGATCGGTTGGAGCCAATGATCAAAGACGCATCGCCCAGGCCATCGGCAACACCGTCACAATGTTTCTTGTATTTGTGTCATCGTCTACCAATGGATGAAGAAACATAGATTTAATGTACATTAACTCTCATACGTAACAAATGTTACCTCCTGATGGTATATTATCGCATAACTTTGCACAAAAATAGATAAAGTTATGATGAAGATATTAGACTTAAAGAAGAGCGTATATGAATTGGTAAAAGAGTATCCTGAGATAGCGGACATTCTCTCCAGCATGGGCTTAAGCGAAGTAAAGAAGAGTGCTGTACTGAACTCAGTAGGCAAGCTCATGACCATTCCGAAGGGTATGAAGTTGCGGAAGATGTCCCTGAAGGATGCCATCGAGAAATTTAGGTCGGCAGGCTTTGAGGTCATCAATATCCCGGATTGTCTTCCCAATGATGAACCTTCTACTCCTCACTGCCATTCGACAACTCCAGCACAAAACCGCCTGGAACTCCTGAAAAGCTATCTACAGCGGCTGAATGAGGGCGAATCCTTAGAATCCGTGCAGGCTGACTTCGCCAAGTCTTTCCGTTCCGTTGACGCTTCTGAGATTATGAAAGCTGAGCAGGAGATGCTACATGAGGGGGCACCGTTACGCCAGGTACAAAAGCTCTGTGATGTCCATTCCGCCCTCTTCCACAATAGACTTGAGGAAGCGAAGGAGCAGGAACCCTCTACAGTTGCTATGGCTAAGGAAAATGTAGGGAAGAGTGAAGAGCTGTCCCTTATAGCTGGCCATCCCCTACAAACACTGGTTCGCGAGAATGAGGCCCTCAGTGTGCTTATAGGAATGGCTCGAAAGCAGATTGGCCGGGGAGAGAACTGTAAGGAGACACTGAATAAGATCCGTGGGGTAGGGGTCCACTACGCTAAGAAAGGTGACCTGCTCTATCCACAGCTAAACGTAAAATATGGCATCATTGGCCCCTCACAGGTCATGTGGACATTGGATGACGAAATCCGCGCGGAACTTTCATCCTTGGCAAAGTCAGACCAGCAAGACGAAGAATGGCGCCACCGTACCAATGCCGTTCTGCAACGGGCCAACGAAATGATCTACAAAGAGAATAACATTCTCTTCCCTGTCTGCGCAGCCAACTTTACGGAAAGCGAATGGCAACAAATCTACCGCGATGCTAAGGATTACGCCCCCTGCTTAGACATTATACCCCAGATATGGAAAGCAGCTGAGGATAAACTCTCAGAGATAGAGAATAATGTCAGCTCAACCGATGGTGTCGTTAAATTACCATCTGGCAGTCTGACTCTCCAACAGCTTCAAGCCATGCTCAACACGCTCCCCCTTGAAATTACCTTTATTGATGCTGACAACATCAATAGCTATTTCAATGAAGGTGAGAAAGCTTTCAAACGGCCTTTGTCCGCTCTGGGCCGAGAGGTCTTTTCATGCCATCCGCCAAAGATAGAACCTATGGTTCGGGCTATTATACAGGATTTCCGTAACGGGAGAAAAGATTACGTCTCTGTTTGGATGGAGAAGAACGGTCGGGCAACCTTGGTGAAATACATGGCTGTCCGCGACAACAAAGGTCACTACATTGGAACGATGGAAGTAGTACAGGATATGGAGGAAGCCCGTCAGCACTTTGTCAAAGAATAAAGAAACAACAGCTTTATACAAAGGACATCCTCCCTATCTAACAGCTTCCGCTGGTTATATCTTATCTATTGCCCTCCGTGTCTCCCCATGCAGTCGTTTGAACTGAGTGGGGGTCATGCCTGTGATTGTTTTAAACTGCCCCGACAGATAAGCCACACTCGAGTAGTTCATTTTCAAGGCGATCTGAGAGAGGGTCAGTTCATCATAAGTGAGGAGTTCTTTGACGCGCTCTATACGTTGCTCCATGTAATACCTCTCCAATGTCTTAGAGGCATATTCAGAGAAAAGCTTTGAGAGAGAAGAGTAGTCTTGATGAAGCTTATCTTGGAGGTATTCGGAAAGACTCAAGTTGGTGGCATTGTCGTTGTAGTGCACCAACTCGATAACCATGGTCTTGATACGTTCGATGATACGTTGCTTCTTATCATCAAGGAGTTCGAAACCAAGCCGTTCCAAATCTACCTTAAAGTTATTCTTTTGGTTCTCAGAGATATTTTCATCAATTATAACTTTGCCCAGAGTCACCTCAGAAGGCGTAATCCCATTCTTTCTCAACGCTTGGTTGACAGCCATGATACATCTGTCGCAAACCATGTTTTTGATGAATAATGTCTGCATTATTCAACCTCCTCTGTATTGAGAATAATAGTCGTCACTCCGATATTAAAAACTGAGCCATTCTCAAGGACTCTTGTCTGGCGAGGATCTATACGCTCACCATTAACAAAGGTGCCATGATAAGAAGGACCATCAGTAAGAATGTATTTTATCTGACCACGTTTATTCTTAGTAACATTAATCTTACAGTGCAGCAAATCCATATTAAGGTCTCCTGTCTCTATCGGCGTGGTAATATTATTGCCCTTCATATAGCGCCCAATGGTATTCATTCCCATATGTAAAGGGAGAACCTGCTTATAGCAATAATCGTTTTCTATAACGGTAAGATATCCTAAGCCCTCACTTTTCTCTTTCGCTTCCTCTTCGGGATTCTCATCATCCTGTTTGGGCCTCACCTTGTCAGAACCTAGCCTGATCCCAAACTGCTTACCACAATAAGGACATGTAAAGATAAGAGTAGAACTGCTCTGATATTTCGACTCATCAAAGGTAATGTATGAGTCGCACTTTGGACAGCGCACGCGTTTCATATGAAAAATGTTAAGAAAGTGACTCTATTCTTTTGTCTCTGTAATCCAAGCTCCTGAAAACTCAGTCTTGTCCGAAAGCCTATTAAGTTCATCAGAAGCCGCCTGACGAGTTGCAAACCGGCCTATAAGCACTTTAACATGCCCGTTGCCATAAACATACGCATCTTCGTAGCCTCTACTCTGCAAATCTCTGACATATGCATTGGCATTTTTCAAAGTTACATGACTAGCTACTACGATGCCATACTTTCCTGTAGATGCAGTCTTTTCTTCACTCTTTACGACCTGCCTATCGGAAGATTGTCCAGAAGTAGAATGGCGAAGACTGTTGACAAGCGCGGAATTCACCTTATCCTGTCCCGTAGTGATGTCCTTTGGCATAATACGGTCAAGGAGACGCGTATCTATATGATTTCCTGCAATCTGGCCATTATTCACAAGGGGAGAAGGTATAAGCAGGAAGATGATAGCAGCAACAGCTGCGACAGCTATATTCCGCCACAAAGCTACTGTTCGTACTGCCTTAACACTAAGACTACTATCTTCTGCGGCTTCAGTGACTCTTGAATCAGAATTATCGATAGAGACAATTTGTGCGCCTGTATCCATTCCTTCTTGCATATCGGAATCATCAACAGCAGACGTTTTCCGTAACTCTGAGACAGTAGACATTTCAAAGCTTCCAAGCCCATAAAGTTCTGGAGAGAGAATACCTGCCTCACAAGGTTCAAACTCATAGTTGCCGTCTCCGTTAAGGCTAATCGTACCAATACCCTTAAAAGTGTAGTGCCCATCAGCCTCTATACGCTGTCGCAATTCCCTCACCTCATCCTCTATCCGCATCGTAGCATCAGGGTAGCTGATGTCATAGGCTTCAACATAGGACTGTGCCAACAAAGAGTCATTGAGTATGAGTTTTGGATTAAAGCCAATAGATCGTATCGGCGGGAGGAAACTTCCGTCGCTATTATCTTTCCGCGCATCGATATGGTGTGCCATAAATCCCCCAAAACCAGGGACAATGACACAATCGTTGCTCAAAAGAAGTATTTCGATATGTCTGCTTAATCCAATCATTGTTGCAAAATTAAGAAAATACTGCTAAAGAAACAAGTATTGACAGCGAAAAAACTAAAAAAAGAAAATAAACATGCACTTTGTTGTCAAATAAAAAATTGTTTTATATCTTTGTGCCAATTAAACGTGTACTATAATGTGTCGGCTGAAGCCGATATTATAAATCTAAGAAGATGGAATATAAAGAGACTGAAATTAAAGGAGTATGGATTCTAGAGCCCAAGGTATTTAAGGATGCCCGCGGATATTTCTTCGAGGCTTGGAAGCAGACAGATTTTGATGCTCATATCGGTCGTCATGTTGAATTCATACAGGACAACGAGTCAAAGTCGAGTTATGGTGTCCTTCGCGGTCTCCACTATCAGAAAGGGGATTATTCCCAAGCCAAGCTCGTTCGTGTTGTCAAGGGGCGCGTGCTTGATGTTGCTGTAGATATCCGCAAGTCCTCACCCACCTTCGGTAAATATGTCATGGTGGAGCTCTCCGAGGACAACAAGCGTCAGTTCTTTATCCCACGTGGGTTTGCGCATGGATTTCTGGTACTCAGCGAGGAGGCCATCTTCACCTATAAGGTAGACAACATCTATGCACCTCAGCATGAGGCCAGCATCCGTTGGAATGACGAGACGATAGGCATCAAATGGCCTATTGACCCAAAGGATGTGCTCACAAGCGAGAAAGACCTCAAGGCTAACAGCCTGGAAAACGCAGAGGTGTTTGATTAAATCATTTCTATGAGACGCTTAACAGTCTTTTTGCTCTTATTCTATATAATAATAGGTGTAAGTTCCTGCCGAAAGGGCAGGAGCCAGCAGCCTTCTGTCCCTGAGGAAGACCGTGCCGCCAAGCAGATGCTACAAGGTATCTGGGTTGATGAAGATGAGCAAGATGTGGCCTTCAAAGCAAAAGGCGACACCATTTTCTATCCTGACTCCACTTCACAGCCCGTGTATTTCCAGATTATCCAAGACACCCTTGTACTGCATGGAGCTAATGTGGCCAAATACCCCATCATCAAACAGACACGCCATCTTTTCATCTTCCAAAACCAAAATGGTGATGAGGTGAAACTTGTGCTCAGTGAGGATCCGGACGACGCATCGTTCTTTACCACTGTTCGGCCACAGCCTCTCAATCAAGGTACGCTTATCAAGCGAGACACGGTCATCGTCCATGGCAGCGAGAGATATCATTGTTATGTACAGGTGAACCCCACGTCATACAAAGTTGTAAGCCAGACTTATAATGATGATGGTGTGGCTGTAGATAATGTCTATTATGACAACATCGTCAACCTCAATGTTTATCATGGAGCAGAGAGACTCTTCGGCGGAGACTTTAGAAAACAACAGTTTAAAGGTAAGGCACCCAAAGAATTCCTCAGTCAAGGTATTTTGAGCGACATCATCCTTCAGAAGGCTGACGATAGCGGTATTCACTTCGCTGCTTCGCTGATTATACCAGGCACCGGCATGACAAGCTACCAAGTTAACATCACTGTAGCTTATAATGGCAGGATGACGATGAAATAAAGCGTGTGCGGCTTTCTAAATATTAGTAACTATGGAAATAGGACAGAGACTGCCGGAAATCCTTGGCAAGGACCAGGACGGCAATGAGCTGAAACTCAGCGACTTCAAAGGCAAGAAATTAGTATTATATATCTATCCGAAGGATTCTACTCCTGGCTGCACCAACGAGGCTTGCAACCTTCGAGACAACTATGAGCGTTTTTTAGCCAAGGGTTATGCTGTCGTCGGCGTCAGCATCCAAAGCGCTGAGAGCCATAAGAAGTTTATTGCCAAATACAACCTGCCATTCCCCCTCATCGCTGATACTGATAAGACGCTCGTCAATGAGCTTGGAGTCTATGGCGAGAAGACAATGTATGGAAGAACGTCTATGGGTACGTTCCGCACTACTTTTATTACCGACGAAAATGGGGTCATCACCGAGATTTTCACACCAAAGAAAATCAAGGTAAAAGAGCATGCTAGCCAGATTCTCGGTGAATAATGGCAGTCAAGAAGACTTATCGTTGCACTAAGTGTGGCTATGAGTGCTACGATTACGAGGGATATGGCTTCATGCGACAACATATTGTCAGTGTGAGCTGTCCCGATTGTCATACTATCCAGCCGCTCGTCGTGGGCGGTATCATAGGCAATAATGCACCTTCCTTCAATGGTCTTGCCGGTCGACTCTGTCTAAACTGCGGCAGCGACCGTATAGTGACTTGGGACAAGCACACCTGCCCAAAATGTGGAGGCGAGATGACCTTCACGGGGGAGACCGAGTTTTGGACATAACGAACGACGCTCCCCAATATGTCTATCTTTTCAACATTATACAACGACAATATTCTATGAAAGAGATAATAGTTAAAGACAGCGATCTGAGCAATGCCGCTTTGGAAGGTATGGATGAGTTCCTCAAAGTGATTACAGACGCTATCTACAAGGCTATCGGCGGAGAGCTGAATGCTGACAATATGGGTGAGCTGAACGCTGACCAGATAACACTCTTAGCTTATATCATTCTGCGTGATTCCGTCATGGATGGCGGGTTCGTAGAACTCATCCATAATGGCTATGGGCCTTTTATCTATCTCAATCCCTTCAACAAGGCAGTACGCAACTGGGGATTACGCGATTTGTTTAAGATTATTAGTGAAACACATCGCCTTTACAGCAAATATCACGAGGCCATCGAGAAGGACTGTACGCAGGAAGAATTCGATGCGCTCTATGAGCAGTATCCTGAATTTGACGACTATGACGATGTCTTCGTAGAGAATGAAGAGCAGTTCACGGCTGACATTGCACATTATGTGGACGAGCATCTGGACAATTTTTGTAAAATAGAACAATGAATAAGACAGAACAGGAACTCAGAAGAAAGAGTCCAGTACAGATTAGAAACAAGAAAGCCTCCTTCCTCTATAATTTTATTGACACCTATACAGCCGGTATCGTACTGACAGGGACCGAGATAAAATCTATACGCATGGGCAAGGCTTCGCTTGTTGACGCTTTCTGTTATATTAACAATGGAGAGATATGGGTCAAAGGCATGAATGTCTCACCTTATTTCTATGGTTCACGCTCCAACGTACCAGCACGCCGTGATAGGAAGTTACTACTTAACAAACGAGAGATACGACACTTAGCTGAGGATACCAAGACGCCGGGACTCACCATTGTACCGACACTCATTTTTATTGATGACAAGGGGCGCGCCAAGGTGGATATAGCCTTGGCAAGAGGTAAGAAGGAATATGATAAGCGTCAGACCTTAAAGGAAAAAGAAGACAGACGAGAGATGGACAGGGCAACCAAACACTATAAGATTTAATAAGTTTCTGAAGCTTATTATAGAATATTGATATTGCGTTTTCAACTAATAGCTTTCTGGAAGAGATCTATTTAATATGAGTAAGAGGATAGAGGATATTGTAAAAGAGCGGATAATGATTCTTGATGGTGCCATGGGCACTATGATTCAGGGCTACGGACTTGAAGAGTCAGACTTCCGTGGAGAGCAATTTAAGAATGTTGCTGGACAGATGAAAGGTAACAACGATGTGTTAAACCTTACCCGTCCGGATATTATCTTGGACATTCACCGCCGTTACCTCCAAGCCGGCGCTGATATCATAGAGACGAATACCTTCTCCTCGCAACGCATATCCCAGGCCGATTACTCATTAGAGAACATCTCCAGAGATTTGGCTGTCGCTGGCGCCCAATTAGCCAGAGAGGCTGCCGACGAATTCTCTACAGCAGACAGACCACGTTTTGTGGCTGGAAGTGTGGGACCTACCAATAAGACGTGTACCATCGGTCCCGATGTTACCAATCCCGCTTTACGCGACCTGACCTATGATGAGCTTTACACTGATTATGTAGAACAGATAGACGGGCTCATAGAGGGCGGTGTCGACGCTATTCTTATCGAAACGATCTTCGACTCTCTCAACGCCGAGTGTGCGGTTGATGCTGCCCAGCATGTGATGCAGGAAAAAGGTCTCAAACTGCCTATCATGCTGAGTATCACCATCAGCGATTTGGCGGGACGAACGCTCAGCGGACAGACCTTGGAAGCCTTCTTAGGAAGCATCAGTAGCTTTGACATCTTCTCTGTGGGTCTCAACTGCTCCTTTGGGGCAAAAGAGATGACACCTTTTCTGAAGAACCTCCAAGCTAAAGCCCCTTATTATATCTCTGCTTATCCTAATGCCGGAATGCCCAACTCCATGGGACAGTATGATGAGACTGCAGAAAGCATGTCTCCATTAATTGGCGAATGGATGAAAGAAGGCCTCGTAAATATTGTTGGAGGTTGTTGCGGCACCGATGAGACATTCATACACCAATATTATCTCCTCGCACAAGGTCTCAAGCCACACATCCCGGCCCCTAAGCCAAAGACACTCTGGCTCTCGGGACTCGAACTGCTTGATGTCAATAAAGAAGTGAACTTTGTCAATGTCGGAGAAAGGTGTAATGTTGCAGGAAGCAGAAAATTCCTCAGACTTATCAAGGAGAAGAATTATGACGAGGCACTGTCCATAGCCAGAAACCAAGTTGAGAACGGAGCCCTCGTCATCGATATCAATATGGACGATGCCCTCCTTGACGCTAAGACGGAGATGGTCAATTTTCTCAATCTTATCGCCTCTGAGCCGGATATCTCCAAGGTTCCCGTCATGATAGACTCCTCCAAATGGGATGTTGTTGTAGCAGGGCTAAAATGTCTGCAAGGAAAATGTATCGTTAACTCCATCTCCTTGAAAGAGGGTGAGGAAGTTTTTCTGGCACATGCGCGTGATGTAAAACGCTTTGGTGCTGCTGTGGTGGTTATGTGCTTTGATGAGCAGGGGCAGGCTACCACTTACGAGAGAAAGATAGAGATTGCGGAGAGAGCTTATAGACTTCTCACTGAGAAAGTTGGCTTCAATCCATTAGACATTATCTTCGACCCCAACATCCTTTCCATAGCGACTGGTATCGAAGAGCATGACGGTTACGCACTGGATTTCATCCGTGCTTCAAAATGGATACGCACACATCTGCATGGAGCGCATGTCAGTGGTGGTGTGAGCAATCTTAGCTTTTCATTCCGAGGCAACAACTTTATCCGTGAAGCCATGCATGCCGTATTTCTCTACCATGCCATACAGAACGGCATGGACTTCGGCATCGTCAACCCGGCTACAAAGATTACCTATGACGACATTCCGCAGGATGAGTTGAAAGTCATAGAAGACGCTGTGCTGAACGGGTATAAAGGTGCCGCTGACAAACTTACTGAACTCGCTGAAAAGATTCTTGCTGACAATGAAGCAGCAAAAGCCGCCAATGGCGGCGTAGCTCCAAAGACAACGGCCGGTGGCGGGGAGTGGCGACAACTCGACCTGCACGGACGTCTCGTCTATGCTCTCCGCAAGGGTATTGCTGATTATATGCAGGAAGATTTAGACGAAGCTTTAAAAAGCTATCCCCATGCTGTGGACATTATCGAAGGGCCACTCATGGACGGCATGAATGAAGTAGGCACACTCTTTGGAGAAGGCAAAATGTTCCTCCCCCAAGTCGTGAAAACAGCCCGAACCATGAAACATGCCGTAAGTATCCTCCAGCCTTATATCGAGGCAGAGAAGACAGGAGGTGCTTCCACCGCCGGAAGAATCGTCATGGCCACCGTGAAAGGTGATGTTCACGACATCGGAAAAAACATCGTAGGCGTCGTCATGGCATGCAACAACTACGATGTCGTTGACATGGGCGTCATGGTTCCTCCCGACCAAATAGTCAGAAAAGCCATTGAGGTCAATGCTGACGTTGTGGGGCTTAGTGGCCTCATCACCCCCTCCCTTGACGAGATGGTGAATACTGTCAAAGCCATGGGGGATGCAGGACTGACCATACCCGTTCTCATTGGAGGAGCCACAACCTCAGAGCTCCATACAGCCTTGAAGATAGCTCCCGCCTACCAAGGTCCTGTCATCTGGCAGAAAGATGCCTCACAGAGCGCTTCTATTCTCGCTAAATTGATGAATAGCAATGAACGTAATACTTTCCTTGCAAAACTGAATGCAAGGTATGAAAGTCTGCGCGCTAATTACAAACAAGAACAAGAAAAACTCGTCTCATTGGAAGAAGCAAGAAAGAATAAACTCAATCTTTTTTGAATTGTGAAGGGATTGTAGTAACTTTGCAGAAAATTCTATTTAGCAATGAATTTCAAAAAGAAACGTCGCTGGCACTGCCTTCCCGGACAGCCTGTCACCGATTTGGATAAAAAGATTATGTACTGGGAGAGTAAAGGCAAGCTTGTTCCGACAAGGGACATGGTCCGTACTCCCGAACAGATTGAAGGTATCAGAATAGCCGGAAAACTTAACACCGGCTGCCTTGATGCTGTAGAAGCAATGATAAAACCGGGCATCAGCACTCAGGATATTGACGATGTCGTCATGCAATACTGCAAGGATAACGACTGCCACCCGTCTTGTCTTAACTATGAGGGATTCCCAAAAGCTGTCTGCACAAGCATCAATGAAGTTGTCTGTCATGGTATACCCAAGAAAGAAGACATTCTCCAGGAAGGGGACATTGTCAATGTTGACATGACGCTCGATTACAATGGCTATTTTGGCGATGCCTCCCGCATGTTCATCATCGGTGGCAAGACGACTCCAGAAAAGGATCAGCTCGTCAGGGTCACCAAAGAGTGCCTTGACTTAGGTGCAGAGGCTGCCAAGCCATGGGGATTTCTTGGAGATATAGGACATGCCATACAGAAGCATGCCGAGAAATATGGCTATGGCGTTGTGCGCGACCTCTGTGGTCACGGCGTAGGCTTAGCTATGCACGAGGAGCCGGAAGTCCTGCACTATGGACATCGAGGCACGGGAATGATGCTCGTTCCCGGCATGACGTTCACCATAGAGCCCATGATTAACATGGGTACATGGAAGGTCTACATTGATGCTGATGACCCCTATGGATGGGAAGTCATCTCAGGTGATGAGAAGCCTTCCGCTCAATGGGAGCACACCTTCCTCATGACAGAACATGGGGTGGAGATACTGTCCTATTAAACCACATATTATATAATGTCGAATACTAATAATAAAGATATTTATATCCTCGGTATAGAAAGCAGTTGTGACGATACCTCTGCTGCCGTATTGAGAAATGGTGTGTTGCTCAGCAATGTCACAGCCTCTCAAGAAGTACACCGCGCCTATGGTGGTGTCGTTCCTGAGCTGGCAAGCCGTGCACATCAGCAGAATGTAGTTCCCGTCGTTGACCAAGCACTCAAGCGAGCCGGAATAACTAAAGAGCAGCTCTCTGCTGTGGCTTTCACCCGCGGACCGGGCCTCATGGGCTCTTTATTGGTCGGTGTGAGCTTTGCCAAAGGCTTTGCCCGCAGCCTGGAGATTCCACTTATTGATGTCAACCATCTTCAAGGACACGTCATGGCACATTTTATTAAAGAGAGCGATGACGATAACCATATGCCGCCGCTGCCTTTTATATGCCTCTTAGTCTCAGGTGGCAATTCCCAGATTGTGAAGGTCAATGCCTACAATGATATGGAAGTACTTGGCCAGACCATCGACGATGCTGCCGGTGAAGCCATCGACAAGTGCTCTAAAGTGATGGGGTTGGGATATCCTGGCGGACCTATCATTGACAAGCTCGCACGTAAAGGAAACCCATTGGCCTATAAGTTTGCAGAGCCCAATATTCCGGGACTCGATTATTCTTTTTCCGGACTGAAGACAAGCTTTCTCTACAACCTCAGAAAATGGGTGGCCGAGGAGCCCGACTTCATTGAGAACCATAAAGAGGATATTGCCGCAAGCCTGGAGCACACCATCGTTGACATTCTGATGAAGAAGCTACGGTTGGCTGTCAAACAGACTGGAATCAAACATGTTGCCGTGGCCGGTGGCGTATCCGCCAACAATGGTTTGCGCAACGCTTTTCATGAGCATGCTGATAAATATGGCTGGACCATCTATATACCTAAGTTCAGCTACACCACAGACAATGCAGCCATGATAGGTATCGTAGGCTACTACAAGTTCTTGGACAAAGACTTCTGCTCTATTGATGCGCCAGCCTTCTCTAAAGTAACATTCAAATAATATGGAATTAGAAACAAAGGTTTTAAGCCACCGTATTCAAGAGGCTTTATACAACACCGAAGAGACGCTTGGCACTGCAGAGAGTTGCACAGGCGGCCGCATCTCCGAGGCCATCATCGCAACTCCAGGCTCTTCACAGTATTTCAAAGGCGGTATTGTCAGCTATACCAACGAAATCAAGGAGAAGTTACTCCACGTCTCTCATCAGGTTCTTGAAGAGCAGACGGCCGTCTGCGAGGAAGTCGCCAAGGAGATGGTTATCGGAGCTTGTGATGCTTTAGGCGTCGACTATGCCATCTCGGCCACCGGCACTGCAGGTCCCACAGGAGGTACACCCGACATCCCCGTGGGGACAATCTGGCTGGCATATGGTTCTAAAGACGATGTGCGCACCTTCCTGCTCACAGAAGACTTTGGTCGTGACATCAACCTCGCCATCGCTACCAACAAGGCACTCCACCTCTTTATCGACTATTTGGCTGAAAAGCATGCTCAAAAAGCTTAATGCAGCTTGACAAAGCGCTAAATAGTGCTTTAATTGAATCCTGTGAAATAAAAATCCTTAAAAATCAGCATTTAAGGAGCTTTTACTTTGCAGGATTAATTTTTTTTTGTAATTTTGCACTCTGTTTGGAATAAGTATCAAAAGTAGGAATCAAAAACAAAGAATAGCGATGTCTAAGATTTGTCAGATAACAGGCAAGAAGGCACAGATTGGTTGCAATGTGTCTCACTCAAAGCACCACACAAAGCGTAGCTTTGATGTCAACCTTTTCAGCAAGAAGTTCTTCTATGTAGAGGAGAACTGCTGGATATCATTGAAGATCAGCGCTGCTGGTCTCCGTCTCATTAACAAGATTGGTCTTGACGCAGCTCTTAAGCAGGCCGTTGCAAAGGGTTACTGCGATTGGAAGGACATTAAAGTAATAGGAGATTAACGACAATGGCAAAGAAAGCTAAGGGCAACAGAGTGCAGGTCATTTTGGAGTGCACAGAGATGAAGAACTCCGGTCTGCCTGGCACAAGTCGTTATGTAACGACAAAGAACCGTAAGAATACTCCGGGTCGTCTGGAGCTGATGAAGTATAACCCCATCCTGAAGAAGATGACTCTTCACAAGGAGATAAAGTAAAGTAAAGAGATATGGCAAAGAAAGCAGTCGCTACCCTTCACGAAGGTAGCACCGATGGCCGCGCTTACTCAAAGGTCATCAAGATGGTTAAGAGCCCCAAGACTGGCGCATACGTCTTCGATGAGCAGATGGTGCCCAATGAGGCTGTGAAAGATTTCTTTAAGAAATAAATTTCATCTACATAAAAAAAGGACTTTGATTTCTCAAAGTCCTTTTTTTATGTCTTCTCGACTCGTCCTTAATAATCTTCTGAATCATCGCTGATTTCCTCAGCTTCGTAGTTCAAATCGTCAGGATTAGTCTCGTATGTCGTGCGATAACTCTCCTCGGTAAGCTTGTCATCGTCGAAGGTGTCGTCGTCGTCATCATCGTCATCGTCCTTCTTCTCATCGACATTGTCGTCCAACTCTTCGTCGTCGTTGTCGTCAAGATTGTCAGCATCCGACTTCTTGTCGGCCTTGCTGTCAAAGTCAAAGACGTTTTTGTCCTCCAAAATCTCCGGCTTCTCCTTGACGAAGATTGCTTCCGTCCATGAGCCCTTAGGAATCTCCAAGACCTCATATCCGTCCTCCACCTTCTTCTCATAGAGGCCACCTTTCTTATGAAGACGGTCTGATGGCAGTGTCGTTGTGGAGATATCAAAAGCACTAAGGATGATATCCTGAATGCTCTGTGGCAGACTTTCCCAGCCACCACCAAAGTTACGCTCAAGAATCTCCACCATCTTCATGGCTGAGATATGATGCACATTCTCATAGGTAAGGTCGGTGACACGCATGATGGCGCGTTTCTTAATGGCAATCTTGCGCCTAATCTTGTTATCGCCCTCTCCACCAGCATAGATGGAGCCTACCTTGAAGCCACGGGCCTCTAACTTGCTGATAACCTCTGGCTTGTCAACTTTGACATCCTCAATCTCAAAGGCAGTCCGGATAATGTCGGTGTAACGCCGCATGTTGTCCTTGAGGTCAGCATCTTTCTCTGCTGCCTCCCACATGCGGAAGACGTCATTCTCCTGAATGTCCCATACATTACTCTTTGTCAAAGACTTAAGACTGATAGCTTTTTTATCTTTCATAATGTTGCTCTATATGTGCTGCAAAAGTAAATATAAAATTATAATCTGCAAACAATTACCGCTAATTTTTCAATGCTTATTTTCGAGAACAGTGTGATAGAAAGCCTCATACTGCTGTGCCACCCTGATAAAGTCATGATATTTTTTGACATATTCCATACTCTGTAGCTTCAACTCACACATTCTTTCAGGGTGAGAGACAAGATCTTCGATAGCACTCTCAACATTACCCTCCTCGGGAGTGACATTGATGATGGGTCGCAACTTGTTCTCATGAAGAATCTCATAATTCTCCGGTTCGCCACCACCGATAACAATGATTCCATGACTCATAGCTTCCAGAGCATTCATAGCCGGGGTATAGCTGTAGAGCTGGTCGCAGATAGCATCGGAACCTCTCATCATCTCCACATATTCAGCAAATGGTATGCCATCGGCTATCTTTATCTCTATACCATCAGGATGTCTCTCCTTAACATTTCTTGCTGCTGCAAGCATGATGTCTGTACCTTTATATTGGCTGCGCTGCTTACTGATGCCAATAAACAGCCTCACCTTGTCATGCCGGTCTATAACGTGCTCATCAATTGTATTCTGATTACATTTTATGGGGAAGGGAATGAATACTGTCTTATCCGGAAAAACAGGGTGGTAAGTTACATAGTATTCGAAGAGACCGGCAATGATACCATCGCAATCTTTGGCTATCACCTGGTTCAGATAACCTTTCGGGGTGTCTATCCAATCGTTACGATCCTTCATGGCTACAGCATCTGTTCGCAAGCTACGACCTATGTTAAAATCACTGTAACGCAGTGGCATGCGCGTAATATTCTCGTGGACCCAATAGTAGTCCATACCAAAGGCTCCAAGGACAACTCTTCTATTATGGCGTCGCAGGAAACGATATATTGGTAGAATTCTCTCCGCCTTCAGCTCGAAAAACATGGGATTGATGAGCTGGACGATGTCATATCCTCTAAGTTTAGGCAACAAAGACGCTATCTTTGCAGAAAGCATGATACCACCAAATTTTCCGGGCTTACGGCTCACATCAATGTCTCGGGGATAGTTTTTCCAGAAATCGCCATTACTGACAACTGTCACCTCATGCCCCAAAAACCGCAAGCCTTTGGCAAGGGTAGCATGGACGTTGCTATATTCACCAAGGAGAAGTATTCTCATAATAGGGTCATCAACATGATTCTTCCGGCCTTCTTCTGAATCAGTCGGCGGAAGAGAGTGTATTTATAAGTATAGTGGGAGTCGGGTAGGGGATAGAGCCCTTGTTCCGTCAAGACGTCTATGACTTCCGACAGCCGCCGATAGCTCCGAGTCAGCCTGATGGTATTGACAAGATAGTCCATGGTATACTGAGCCACGCGGCGGCTCATGGCATTCTTCCTCTCCCCTTCCTCGTAGCCCTCGGCAATGGTCTGAAGATGCAAAAGCACAGTAAGAGAGTCCCCAAGGCGTCGCTCCTTATGCGCTGGAGAGGAATTGTGCATGATAGAGTCTTTCCTATACCTGTAGTAGTAAGCCTTCGCCTTTGTGACATACAAGTTCTTCACATGCAGCAGTAACTGTGGCGTAAACTCCTCGTCCTCATGAATAATTCCAGGCGTAAATCGAAGGCTTCCTAAGCATTCCCGTCTGAATATATAACTACAAGCCGATGATTGAATGTTATGACTTTCCATATAACCAGCTCCTGTCACAGGCCCTTCAACAGAAAGATCTAAAGTTGTGCTCTTGGTATCAGAAACACAGAATGCAACCATATCAACAGGTTCATGATAACGGATAATATCGAGACAATGCTCGTAGGCTGTCTGAATGAGGAAGTCGTCTCCATCGACAAATTGAATAAATCTGCCCTGGGCCATTCTAATGCCGGTATTACGTGCGGCAGACAGTCCCCCATTAGGTTGGCGGATGAAGATGATATCCTCAACAAGACTACCCAATGCATTGATCGGTGAAAAGTCGGAGCCGTCGTCAATGACGATGATCTCCCGCTGTTCCTTGCTTAAAGACAGCGAGATGATGCTCTCCAGACACTGCCGGAGCAAGTCTACAGGCAGGTTATATGCCGGCACGATGAAAGAGATGAGCGGAGACGTTGAAATGTTCTGTGAAACTGGCATAGGTAACGGATTCCTAAGAGGTGTAAAAGTTTTAATTTAATGGTTTGGTGGTAAGGAAGGATAGGGAAAGAGTCTCGGCCTTCGAAAGGTGGTCCTTTCATCGGTCCCAATGTGGCATCACCAATGTCTATCAAAATGTTCAGGACAGCCGCATAGTACCTTGCAAAATCTTCGGTCAAACATGAGTCGAAACGGAAGGTATCAGCAGCAGGATGAAGTTGCCGTATCACGGTGAGATGGGCCTGAAGATGACTTCGCAGGTCCTGGAGCGTAGCCCGATGGGTGATACCATTCAGATTTTCCGTATAGTAGTAGCATCCAACATCTGTCGTTGCGACCACCTTACAGTTTCTGAGCACCTGTGGCAATGTCCAAACATCCTCGAAATTCAGTCCTTCTGGAAAGGCTACATTATTAAACAGCGAGCGTCTGAAGATTTTATTCCAAGCGTAGGCATGCCGGTAAGCCTCGCCTTTCAACCAATAGACCACCCTATCTGTGTATATCTTCCGAGGAAAAGACAGCAGATGTTGTTGTCTGCCACCAAAATGTTCCCAAACAGGATATTCCAAGAAATCATACTCTGGATGATGACACATCACTGCCATGAGCGGCTCCAGCGTGTTAGGAGCTATATAGTCGTCACTGTCTATAAAAGTAATATATTCGCCAGCCGCCTCTCTGATCCCTGCATTTCTTGCCGCACTCAATCCCCGATTCACCGTAAATTCCACATAGCGAATGCGCGAGTCCTCCTGCGTATACTCCTTGCAGATCTCATCGCTATTGTCAGGAGAGGCATCATTGACGAGCACTATCTCCCAGTCCTGGTAGGACTGCCTTATGACGCTGTCCAAACAGCGCCTCAAGGTTCCTACCACTCGGTAGACGGGTATGATAATGCTTAGTTTCATAGTGCAAAGATACTGATAAATTACGAAAAAATCCCCGTCAAAAAGACTTTTGACGGGGATTCCAATATATTTGAGTCTAAACTTATCAACCTAAGTATTTAATGAGTAACTTAGCGTATCCGCTCTCACGCAACTTCACGATACTCTTCTCTCTGATCTGTCTCACACGCTCACGTGTAAGACCCAACTGATCACCAATCTCCTCGAGGCCCTTCTCGTGGCAGCCTATACCAAAGCATTCACGAACAATCGTTATCTCACGATCTTTCAGAACATTACGAAGTACGGTATCAAGTTCCTTTGCCATACTCTCGTAGTCAACCTGCTTGTCAGCACGGCTATCCTCGCCGGAAGCCAACACATCGGCCATGGAGTTATCATCGTCCTCCTGGAAAGGTGCGTCGATACTCATGTGATGATTGTCGGCCTTGATCGTCTGGTCTATCTTTGTCTCGTCAATATTTGTCAGCGAGGAAAGTTCCTGCACTGATGGACGACGCTGGTTCTTCTGTTCGAACTTAGAAATCTCAGAGTTGATCTTAGAAAGTGCACCAACCTGGTTGAGCGGCAAGCGCACGATACGGCTCTGCTCAGCGATAGCCTGCAGGATGCTCTGGCGAATCCACCACACAGCATAGGAGATGAACTTGAAGCCGCGCGTCTCGTCAAACTTCTCGGCGGCTTTCACAAGGCCTATATTGCCCTCATCAATGAGGTCAGTAAGCCCCAGACCCTGGTGCTGATATTGTTTTGCCACAGACACCACAAATCGAAGGTTAGCCTTGACAAGTTTCTCCTTGGCACGCTCGCCTTCGCGACCGCCCTTACGAATCTTCTGGGCCAACTCTATCTCCTCGTCCACAGTAATCATTGGCACACGGCCAATTTCTACCAGATACTTGTCCAATGCCTCACTGGAACGGTTGGTGATGCTCTTCTGAATTTTTAACTGACGCATTTCTTACCTGATTAATAAAAGATATGTGTATCTTATACCTATTGAAGTTCACTCTATGGGCCGCTTGCAAATGGACGCACTTAACCCAATTAGGTTGCAAAGTTATGAAAAAATTCGATACGCTGTTCGGTTTTTAATATTTATTGCGTAATTTTACGATTTTATCGCACAAAAGGCCTATCTTATGCCCTCAGCAGCCCATCCAAGAACATCTTAACGCAGTTCTAACAGGACAACATTCTCCACGTGCGGTGTATGGGGGAACATATCCACCGGTTGGACGGCTGCCACGCGATAGTGGGCATCCAAGAGCTGCAGGTCACGAGCTTGGGTAGCAGGGTTACAACTTACATAGACGATACGTTTAGGCCGGGCATTGATAATCACATTGACAACGTCAGGATGCATGCCTGCCCGTGGTGGATCTGTGATGATAATGTCGGGACGGCCATGCACTTTGATAAAGTCATCGGTGAGAATCTTGCGCATATCACCGGCAAAGAACTCTGTATTATCAATACCGTTGATGCGGCTGTTGACCTTGGCATCCTCAATAGCCTCCGGCACATATTCTATTCCTATGACCTTGCGTGCATCTCGTGCCACATAATTGGCAATGGTACCCGTACCAGTATAGAGGTCATAGATAAGCGGTTTCTGTCCGTCTATAACATCCTCATTACCTTCTACTTTATCGATTTTAGCAAAAGCAAAACTTTTGGCTACATCATAAAGCCGATGAGCCTGCTCGGTATTAGTCTGATAGAAACTCTTTGGACCAACCTTGAACTTCAGATCGCCCATCTTCTCGTAGATGAAGTCTGTACCCTTGAAAGTTGTCAACTCCAAGTCACCAATGGTATCATTTCCCTTCTGGTTGTCTACATATATTAAAGATGTGATCTGCGGGAACTTGTCTGCCACATGCGCAAGCAACTGTCTGGCCAGTGCCTCATCCTCCGGCTGATCATAATGGAACTGTATGAGCAGCATCCACTCACCGGTATTAGAGTTGCGGAACATGAGATTACGCAGCAATCCCTTCTGACCACGGACATCATAGAATGTCATGCCTATCTCCTTCGCATAACGCTCTATCTCGTTTCTTATCTCATTGTGAAGATTGTCCATCAGCCAGCACTTTCTGATAGGATAGATTTTGTCGAAAGCTCCTGTAATATGGAAGCCAATAGCTGAGTGGTTGCCCTCGTCAAGGTTCAGGTCCGGATTCTCCAACTCTTCTTTAGTGAACCATCGACGGTCACAACAACCGAACTCGAGTTTATTGCGATATTCCGTAGTCTTTACCGAGCCCAAGATATCGTTGAAGGCCGGCAGTTCCACCTTTCCAATACGCGTCAGCTGGTCGTGGACCTGCTGTTGTTTAGCTTTCAGCTGCTCCTCATAGGGCAAGTTCTGCCATTTACAGCCACCACAGACGCCAAAGTGCTCACAAAAAGGTTCGGCCCTAACCGCACTCTTCTCGATGAAGCGAACGACACGGCCCTCCGCATAGCGATGCTTCTTTCGAAGAATCTCTACGTCTACAACATCGCCAGGTACACAAAAGGGTACAAAGACGACAACATCGTTGTTGTGAAAGAGGCTTTTCCCCTCAGCAGCAACGGACTCTATGGTAACATTCTCTAAAATGGGATTCGGTTTGCGATTTCTACTCATAACTATATTTTTAAACTGCAAAATTAGCAGAAAAGTGTGTGTTGAGCAACTTTTTTGCGATTTGTTTGCGCAAACATAAAAAATGTAATCTCGACTGCGCATTTTTTCCATAAAATTCTTTGAGGATATAAAGTTATATGCTATCTTTGCAAAGTGTAGTTAGCAAAACGACACAATAAGACTGAAACATCTAAATCTTATAAATAATTTCTATGAACGAGAAAAGGGTTTATACTTTTGGTAACGGCAAGGCCGAGGGTCGTGCCGACATGAGGAATCTGCTCGGTGGCAAAGGTGCCAACCTGGCAGAGATGAATCTTATCGGTGTTCCTGTTCCTCCGGGCTTCACGATAACCACAGATGTCTGCAACGAATATTTTGAGAAAGGCAAGGACGATGTCGTTGCGCTTCTCAAAGACGATGTAGAGAAAAGCGTCCACCACATCGAAAATCTGATGGGCTTGAAGTTTGGCGATGCAGAGAATCCACTCCTTGTCAGTGTCCGCTCCGGCGCCCGTGCTTCTATGCCGGGTATGATGGATACCATCCTGAACCTCGGTCTCAATGACGAGGTGGTCGTAGGGCTGGCTAAGAAGACCAACAACGAGCGCTTCGCCTACGACAGCTACCGCCGCTTCGTACAGATGTACGGTGATGTGGTGTTAGGTCTGAAGCCCGTCAACAAAGATGACATCGACCCCTTCGAGGCTATTATTGAGAAGGTGAAGAGCCAGCGAGGTATCGTCCTTGACAACGAGATGACGACCGATGAGCTCAAGCAGCTCGTCAAACTCTTTAAGGAGGCTATCAAAGAACAGACGGGTGTGACATTCCCCGAGAATCCTATCGACCAGTTGTGGGGTGCCATCTGCGCCGTCTTCGACTCTTGGATGAACAAGCGCGCCATCCTCTACCGCAAGATGAATGGTATTCCTCAGGAATGGGGTACTGCCGTCACCGTCATGGCTATGGTCTTCGGTAACATGGGCAACACCTCTGCCACAGGTGTCTGCTTCAGCCGTGACGCCGCTACCGGTGAGAATCGCTTCAATGGCGAATACCTTGTCAATGCCCAGGGCGAGGATGTCGTAGCCGGTATCCGCACTCCTCAGCAGATTACCAAAGAGGGCTCTCTCCGTTGGGCCAAGCAGCAGGGTATCTCTGAAGACATCCGCGCCGCTAAGTTCCCATCTATGGAAGAGGCTATGCCAGAAATCTATGCACAGCTCAACGCTCTGCAGGACAAGTTGGAGAAGCACTACCACGACATGCAGGACATGGAGTTTACTGTACAGGAAGGTAAGCTCTGGTTCCTTCAGACCCGTAACGGAAAGCGAACAGGAACAGCTATGGTAAAGATTGCCATGGATCTGCTCCATGAGGGTGAGATTGACGAGAAGACGGCTATCGAGCGCTGCGAGCCTAACAAGCTCGACGAACTCCTCCATCCTGTCTTCGACAAGGCCGCACTTGCTAAGGCAAAGGTGCTCACACGTGGTCTGCCAGCCTCTCCGGGTGCTGCCTGCGGACAGATAGTGTTCTTCGCTGACGATGCCGCCAAGTGGCACGATGAAGGCCACAACGTCATCATGGTACGTATAGAGACATCTCCTGAGGATCTCGCCGGTATGTCTGCCGCAGAGGGTATCCTTACCGCTCGTGGCGGTATGACCTCACATGCTGCCGTTGTGGCACGTGGTATGGGTAAGTGCTGTGTCTCAGGTGCTGGCGCCATCATCGTAGATTACAAATCACGCACTGTAGAGATTGACGGTGTCGTGCTCCGTGAAGGTGACTACCTCTCTCTCAACGGTTCCACCGGTGAGGTCTATCAAGGCAATGTAGAGACGAAGCCCGCTGAGCTCACTGGCAATTTCGCCGAGCTCATGGACCTCTGCAACAAATACACTCGCATGATTGTCCGCACCAATGCCGATACGCCCCACGATGCTGAGGTCGCCAAGAAGTTTGGTGCCCAGGGTATCGGTCTCTGCCGCACAGAGCACATGTTCTTCGACAACGACAAGATTAAGTCGATGCGCGAGATGATCCTCGCCGATACCAAGGAGGAGCGCGAGGTTGCCCTTGCCAAGCTTCTGCCTCTGCAGCAGAAGGACTTCTACGGTATTCTGAAGTGCATGGACGGTATGCCTGTCAACATCCGACTTCTCGACCCGCCTCTCCACGAGTTCGTACCTCACGATGAGAAGGGCCAGGAGGCTATGGCGCAAGAGATGCACAAGCCTATCGAGTTCATCAAGCAGCGTGTGGCTTCCCTCCGGGAGGTCAACCCCATGCTCGGCTTGCGTGGCTGCCGTCTGGGCATCACCTATCCTGAGATTACCAAGATGCAGACCAAGGCTATCTTAGGCGCCGCTCTCCAGCTGAAAGCAGAGGGCCTCAACCCTAAGCCTGAGATCATGGTACCTCTCGTAGGTACGGAGAAAGAGCTGGAAGCCCAGCAAGATGTCATCAGAGAGGCCGCGCAGGAACTCTTTAAGGAAAAGGGCGAGAGTATTGACTATAAGCTTGGTACTATGATAGAGATTCCTCGTGCAGCCCTTACGGCTGATAAGATAGCCAAGCATGCTGACTACTTCAGCTTCGGCACCAATGACCTCACGCAGATGACGTTCGGCTATAGCCGTGACGATGTGGCCCGTTTCCTGCCCACCTATCTTGATCAGAAGATCCTGGAGGTTGACCCCTTCCAGGTCCTCGACCAGACAGGCGTCGGCCAGCTCGTGAAGATGGGTGTTGAGAGAGGACGCTCTACTAACAAGAATCTGAAGTGTGGTATCTGTGGTGAGCATGGTGGCGAACCTTCTTCCGTGAAGTTCTGCCATCGCACTGGCCTCGACTATGTCAGCTGCTCTCCATTCCGTGTGCCTATCGCACGCCTTGCAGCAGCACAAGCTGCTGTAGAAGATTAAAGCGCTTGCTTGAAAAGAAGTAGACTCCTATAAGAGAGTCTGCCGAAAGAATAAATAGCCATTGGGGGAAGTCCTTGCACATGTGTAAGGACTTCCCCCTCGCTTTATACGATTTACAGACATTATTCGTTATGTACATTGTACGCGCTATTTTCGCTGTGTCACGACATATCCCACGGATATCGTTGGCATTTGCCACGGATATCGCTGGCATTTGTCACGGATATCGTTGGCATTTGCCACGGATATCATTGACATTTGCCACGGATATCGTTGGCATTTGTCGTGAATATCCAAGAGCGATTAAACTTTTCAAGTGCGATATCGTCATAAAAGAAAAAGCAAGACTATGTTCAACAAAGACGAGCATTATTTAAAGCAAACTTACGGGACACGCGATCATTTCACAGTTCCGGAAGGTTATTTCGACAGTCTCTCCGACCGCGTCATGCAAAGGATACAGACTATCGACGACGATGCCATGCCTCACCGACCAATACCGCATTCTGCCAAGGAGGTTTCGCTTTGGGAACGTTACCGTCGTACAGTGGTGAGTGTAGCGGCAGCCGTCAGCGTTGTCGTCTTTTCCTTAGGTGGATACCTACGTTACAACAGCCATCATGGACATGGAGATTCAGAGGCGCAGGAAGCTGTGTCCAGCCATGCCACAGAGTCATACAATCTCAATGCCATGGTCGACTATTCCATGATGGACAGTGAAGACATGTATGCCTATATGGCAGACGCTAAATAGACAGGTGCTAATTTAACAAACAAGTGAATGAAAAAATCAATTGTACTTATACTGATGCTGCTCACAACCATCATCAGTTATTCACAACCCCGTCCCAAACGTTTCGACCCGAAGCGCTTTGAGATAGAAATACGCCAATATATCACCACAGAAGCGGGACTGACTCCCGTGGAGGCTGCTGCCTTCTTCCCCATATACGAGGAGATGCAGCAGAAGCAGCGCATTCTCTTTGAGAAGATGCGTAGTTTCCGATTTGTGGATACCAGCGATAACAAAGCCAGTCTCCAAGCCATCAAGCAGATGGACGCCATCGACCTGGAGATGAAGAAGATGCAGCGAGACTACCATCTAAAGTTCTGCAAGGTCCTCCCTCCAGGAAAAGTACTGGAGGTGTTGAAGGCCGACGAGCGATTCCATCGCAAGACCTTCATGGGAATGTTTAAGAAGCAGAAGTAACCTTATCTTTGCATGAATGCCTCAGAGGGTGCTGCTGACTGGCCTTTGACTTCTGGCACGCATCCTTCAGGGCACAGCCATAGCAGGGATCACCAGACTTAACACTCAGTGCCTTTATCGCCCTGTAGACGGCATAGACCACACATGCAGTCAGCACAACGGCTAAAATAATATATTGTATGAGCATAATTTCCCTTTTTAGGCATAAAGTTACCAAAATTATGCCAAAAGGCTATTCTTAGGCTCTTAAAAATTTGCGGCAGAGAAGAAATTTTATTATTTTTGCACCTGTATAAGCTATTTAATACAGAACAAGACACATGACATTGCAGCATAATCATCTTGTCATCATGGCAGGCGGCGTAGGCAGTCGTTTCTGGCCCATGAGTACCGTAGAGCGACCAAAACAATTTATAGATGTTCTCGGCGTGGGCCGCACGCTGATACAAATGACAGCAGACCGATTCAAGGGTATCTGCCCACCAGAGAATATATGGGTAGTCACCAATAAGCGGTATGCTGATATTGTGAAAGAGCAGCTCCCAGAGATGCTGCCTGAGAATATTCTTCTTGAGCCTTGTCGTAGAAATACGGCACCCTGTATCGCCTATGTCAGCTGGCGTATCAAGCTGAAAGACCCCAAGGCCAACATCGTAGTGACGCCCAGCGACCATTTGGTAGTGAACATTCCGGAGTTCCAACGTGTCATCAATGAGAGTCTGCATTTCACTGCCGAGTCAGACTCCATCGTTACCCTCGGTATGAAGGCCACCCGTCCCGAGACAGGCTATGGATATATTCAGGCCGACCTGTCATCAAACACGCTTCGCAACAAGGAAATCTACCGTGTTGATGCCTTCCATGAGAAACCGGACCTGACAACGGCAACCCGATATCTCAGTGAGTCAAACTATTTCTGGAATGCCGGAATCTTTATTTGGAATGCAGAGACCATCGTCAACGCGCTACGCATCTATGCTCCCCGCATCAACAATATCTTCGAGCGCATGCAGAAAGTTTTGGGCACATCACAGGAGCAGGAGACGATAGACAAGAGTTACCCTGACTGCGACAATATTTCTATCGACTATGCAGTCATGGAGAAAGCCGAAGAGATATTTGTCTATCCAGCAGACTTCGGCTGGAGCGACTTAGGAACCTGGACATCCTTGCTGATGCAGACCAAGCGCGACCTCAATGGCAATGGTGTCATCGCACCAAACGTGAAGACTTACGAGACGCACAACTGCATCATCCATGCCACGGGAGAGAAACAAGTCATCGTACAAGGCCTTGAAGATTACATTGTAGCCGAACACGACGGCAGGCTCTTAGTCTGCAAGCTCTCGGAAGAACAGAGAATAAGAAATTTTATTGAAGATTGATAAGAAAGGGAACGGGCAAGAAGCCGTTCCCTTTCTCTATTTTTGAGGAGCTGGAATTCTACCGATTTAGTCATTTTGCAAACTTCAGCATCTGCCAGTCACCCTTACTCTTACCTGTCAGCAAGCTAAGTCCAAGGTTCTTGGCCTTAGATTCAAGTAAAGGTATATCTTCTTTATAAAAGCCGCTGATAATCAAGCAACCGCCATCAGCTAAGACGTCTACCATAGCAGGCATGTCATTGAGAAGAATGTTGCGGTTGATATTGGCTAAGACCACATCGAACTTTCCGTGCAGCGTTTTTATCACAGAGGCATTGCCAAGATGAACAGAGATATTTTCGACATTATTCAATACAGCATTGTGTCGCGTGTTCTCAACGCTCCACTCGTCAATGTCGTAGGCTTCCACATCCTTAGCACCTAACATGCTTGCTGCTATGCCGAGTATTCCCGTACCACATCCACAGTCGAGGACACGTTTATTCTGAAGGTTCAAAGCCAAGAGTGTGTAGACAATCATCTGGGTTGTCTCGTGCGTCCCTGTTCCGAATGCCAACTTAGCGTCAATGACAATTTTCTTAGCGTCTCCAACGTCCCCGGCTTTATGGGCTACATCCACGACAACAATTTTCCCATCGATATTAATAGGCTCAAATCCAGCCTCCTCCCACGTTTCATTCCAGTCTTTATTTTCCGCCTTATCGATGACGTAGGAAATGGTTGTCTCTGTCAAGGGGAAATCGGCAAGAACAGCATCCAAAACCGCCTTGTCAAAGAGGCCTTCCTGGACATAGCCTTTGAGGCCACTGTCAGTGTCTTCAAACGATTCAAAACCAGCCTCAGCCGCTGTGTCAGCCAACAAGTCACGTGCCGCCTGCATTAGTCCGGTAGGGCACGAAATAGTAAAATCAGATACTAAGTATTCCATACTTCCTATAATTTTTGTGCAAAATTAAAAAAAATAGGGAAAATCCTACTATCGCTTAGGGTTTTTCCGTAATTTTGCATGAGAATAGGCATTAATTTTGTAGATGCAAATAAAGAACAGAATATGACAATTTAAAATTGAAAAGATATGAAAAAGTTATTGATGCTATTAGTTCTTGCTGGCTCGATGCCGCTGGCATCGATGGCGCAAGACGATGTTTACTTTACGCCCAGCAAGGTGGAAAGTAAATCCGCCGCTGATGAGAAGCCGGCGTATTACTGCGGTAGCAACAGAAATGTTGATGAATACAACCGCTATGGCCGTCTGAACAGCTACTACCAGAAGATAGGTTCTGACAGCCTTGGCAATGATATCATCACCTTCCGCCCGGGTCGTGGTGTCTATCCCGATACATCGTATGTCGACACTGCCTACATCTATCCCGGCAGTGCCAAGTTTGACCAGGACTACACCTACACGCGTCGCATGTCTCGCTGGGACGGCTTCTACGACCCCTGGTTCTATGACACCTATTGGGCCGATCCCTGGTACAATCCATGGTATGCAGGCTGGTATGGTGGCTGGTACGACCCATGGTATTATGGTTATGCAGGCTGGTACAGCCCATGGTACTATGGCTACGGCTGGGGCTGGCCCTACTACGGCTATGGATGGTATGGCTGGGGCTATCCTTACTGGGGTGGCGGCTATTATGTGAACCGTGGAGGCGCTAACTCTGGCGGTTACACGGGTGCACGCACCTGGAGAGGCGGTCGCACGTATAGTTCGACAGACGGAAACCGTACATGGAATAATGGTACTTACAGAACCACAGGCACCCGCTCGTTTGGTAACCGCACCTTCGGTAATGGTACCCGTAGTGAAGGGGCTACCCGCTCCTTTGGCGGTTTCTCTGGAAGCTCCACTGGTGGCTTCTCCGGAGGTGGCGGCTTCGGTGGCGGCCATACAGGTGGCGGCTTCGGCGGTGGCAGCTTCGGCGGTGGCCATGCCGGTGGCGGCAGTTTTGGCGGCAGAAGATAAATATCGTGAAATAAATCAACACATTATATTATGAATACGAAGTATTTTCTTTTAGCAGCTATGGGAATGATGGCATTGCCATTGGCTGCTCAAGAGACATACCAAGATACCAAACTCATGGAGAATGAGCTCAACGGTACCGCTCGCTATGTCGGTATGGGTGGAGCCATGGAGGCTCTTGGTGCTGATATTTCTACCATGCAGAGCAACCCTGCTGGTATCGGTATGTTCCGTAAGTCACAGATATCTATATCCGGTGGCCTGGTTTCACAATCCGGTGACAATGCCAATACCTCTCTAAGCTATGGTGGCAGCAATATGTCTATCAAAGGCGACAAGACCAATGCCAGTTTCGACCAGATAGGTTTTGTATGGGCTATGCGCAACGGCCGAAACTCCTATCTGAACTTTGGTTTCAACTATCACAAGAGCCGGAATTTTAACCAGATTCTCAGTGGTGCCAACACGCTGACAAATGCTTCTCTGAACAAGCTCACAGCACTCAAAAACAATATCGGCTTGAACTACGACAACAGCATGGCGTGGACTTCGGTCGATGATCTCTATGGACAAGTATTGAATAAAAAGTCTTCCGATGACGGGAAATCGACATTATATGACTTTCTCAATGGTACCCAATACATGTTTGGTAATCGTGACTATGGATACATCGGTGAGTATGACTTCAACATCAGTGGCAACATCCACGACCGCATCTACCTTGGCTTGACGATGGGAATTCACGATGTCAACTATCGTACCAATAAATACTACACAGAGGATTTGGAGCAGAGTAACTATTCCGAGAACTGGGAGCAGCTAAAGATTGACGGCACTGGCTTCGATGTCAAGTTGGGTGCTATCTTCCGTCCCTTCGAGGAGTCACCATTCCGCATCGGTCTGTATGTGAATACGCCTGTCTGGTATGACCTGACCATGCATAACGGAGCCGACCTTACCATGACTAAACCCAATGGTGAGCAGACAAGCCCTAATGGCAATGCATCCGTTTACGACTACAAGGTCTATACACCATGGAAGTTTGGTGTAAGTTTAGGTCACACTGTGGGCAACTACCTCGCTCTTGGTTTCACCTATGAGTATCAGGACTATACCAACATCGACAACCGCATCAACAATGGTGGCTATTATGATGAATGGGGTGGATACTATGATAACAGCAATAGCGATGAAGCTATGAACAGAGATACCGAGCTCAACCTCAAGGGTGTTCACACACTGAAATTCGGTGCAGAGGTCAAACCCATCCCTGAGCTTGCTATCCGCTTAGGCTACAACTATGTATCTCCACAGTTCAAGGACAATGCTTTTCGTGACCAGTCTATTCAGTCTCCGGGTGTAGGTTATGCCACATCAGCCGACTATACCAACTGGAAGGCTACGAATCGTTTCACCTTCGGTTTAGGATACACCTATAAGAATGTGTTCTTCGATGCAGCTTATCAGTACAGTCAGACGAATGGTGATTACTACCCGTTCATGTACTATGACAATGACAAGGTATCATCTGCTAACAATAATGTTCCTACAGCTACTAAGGTCAAGTTCGACAGACACCAGTTACTCTTCACCCTTGGCTACAGATTCTAAGCTCTATCATTAAATATTTGAGCCTCGGACAATGTCCGGGGCTTTTTTTGTTTGTAAAGACTTGTGGATATGAAATAAATATATTACATTTGCAGAAAAGTAAAAGTATTAGAGTTTATTAGAGAATCGGCCGATCGATGAACAAGATTGACATTAAGCAATTATTGATATTACTCATTTTTATTTGTAGCACTGCAACAGCTCAGAAGCGTGAGTTTCGTGGTGCATGGATTCAAGCTGTCAATGGGCAGTTTATAGGTATGTCCACACAGGCTATCCAGCAGAAGCTGAGCCGGCAGCTTGATATTCTGAAGGCAGATGGAGTCAACGCCATCATCTTTCAGGTGCGTCCTGAATGTGACGCTCTCTACCAAAGCGACATAGAGCCGTGGAGCCGGTATCTCACCGGTCAACAGGGTAGGGCACCACAGCCTTACTGGGACCCGTTGGCATGGATGGTAGAGCAATGTCACAAACGTGGCATGGAACTCCATGCCTGGATCAATCCTTACAGAGCCAAAACCAAGGGCACATCGGCTGTGGCGGTAACACATATCGCCGCTGAGCATCCGGAGCGAGTGTTCTCCTATGGTGGTCAGCTCATTCTCAACCCCGCACTGAAAGAGAATGCCGATTACATCTGCCGCGTGGCTGATGACATCGTGTCAAGGTATGATATTGACGGATTTCATATCGACGACTACTTCTATCCTTACCCTGTTGCAGGCGAGGAGATTCCCGACGAATCCTATTATCGTGCAGACCCTCGTGGCTTCAAAAACATCGGGGACTGGCGCCGGGATAATGTCAGCCGCTTTGTAGAGCAGCTTGGCGAGACGATCCATAAGCGCAAGCCATGGGTGAAGTTTGGCGTCTCTCCATTTGGCATTTACCGTAACCAGCGCACGGACCCCAAGAATGGTTCGCTGACCTACGGCCTCCAAAACTATGATGACCTCTATGCCGATGTGCTGCTGTGGGTCAACAACGGATGGATAGACTATTGCGTTCCGCAGATTTACTGGGAGATAGGCAATAAAGCTGCTGACTATGCCACCCTGATAAAATGGTGGGACAAATACGCCTCCCATCGCCCGCTGTATATCGGTGAAGATGTGGAGCGCACCGTCAAGGCAGCGGATTTATCCAACCCCTCCATCAGCCAGTTGCCAGCCAAGCGCCGGCTGCATGAGGAAGCGCATCATATTGACGGTACCGTGCTATGGTACGCTCAGGCTGTAGCCGACAATGTCGGCAACTATGGCAATGTATTGCGCACCAATTACTGGCGTTATCCAGCTCTGCAACCACTGATGCCGTTTATCGACCATAAAGCACCCAAGAAGCCCCGAAAGGTGAAGCCCGTGTGGACGAGTGACGGCTACATCCTTTTCTGGACTGTACCACGCGGAAAAGCATGGCATGACGTAGCAAAGCAGTATGTTGTCTATAAATTTGCCAAGGGCGAGAAGATAGACCTTGAAAACCCGGCAAAGATCGTAGCCATAACAAGTGACACCTATTATAAACTCCCTTATGAGAATGGGAAGACTGTTTATACGTATGTCGTTACAGCTCTCGACAAGATGTCAAACGAGAGCAAGCCTAAGAAGGTAAAGATAAAACTGTAAAGGAATTTGGCTATAACTGATATTATTAGTTTAAATAAGTTTAATAGTACACAAAAGTTGGTTACCATCATTAAGAAGATCACAAATCTGTCGGTGGTACAGATCATCGACCTCACACGCAAAACGATACAGCAGAAGAAAGTCAATGCAATTTTTTGATTGCTAAGCGGGGTCGGACCGTCAGCGTCTCGTGTGTAGGATTATTCTCTATACAGGAATCCCAACAGGCGGTTCAGCCACTTCACACTGAACCGGAACCAGCGGTATTTGCCAACAGGCTTGCCACCAAAGGAGAGGATGAACTCACGGAAGAGATTCTTAGAGAAGGGCAGTCCCACGTCAAGGAAGAAGAAATGTGCGTAGTTGTGCTTCCACGACCAGTTGATAGCCTCCCAGACCGTCATCGTGTTAGGGTGCAACAGCACGTAGCGCTTACGCCTTGACGCAAGATACCAGAGAAAAGCATTGCCCTCGCTGAAAACACAGACGCAGCCACCGATGACCTTCCCTTTGTAGGTGGTAATAAAGATGCGGCCGTTGTCGCTGTCAAAAATCTGACGGATATGCTCCTCAGGCGGAATGAAGCGACGCAACTTGAACCGATAGAAGCCATGCAACAGCCGATAGAAGCTGTGGACCTCCTCGCCGGTAACGGCCTCACGTGTCTCTACCCCAGCGTTATAAGCATGGCTGATACGGTCCCTCATCTTCTGCGACAACCGCTCTTCCGGAGGCATAGAGTGGAGAGAGTTGTGAACCTCCTGCCAGTTGATAGGATAGTAGCCTTCCGACCTGAAGAAGCGGTAGCCGAACATCTTCTTAGAGATATCGCTGAACTCTATGACAAAGCAAAGCTTACGGCGCAACTTCACTGTCAGCTCATGGAGAATACATCCAAAGACTTCCTCGCTGTCCACATCGTCAGCATACTCCCCCTCACCATAGATTCGCGCCTGCGAATAGAGAAAAGGAGGAAACAGCGTGCTCCGATAGCGGACAAAGGCTAACAGATGACCAACAATCCGTCCGGATTCATCCTTAGCCACAGCCATAACAGGTCGTTGTCCGGGAGTGTTCTCTATGATATGAAACAATTCCGGAGAATGGAAGAAGTCGGCCGACGACATGTCGGGCAGCGTACTCCCACGTGTGAAAAGTTGTACGCTAAAATTGCTCACGAGGCAAAGATAGTAAAAATTTTGCTATCACAGGGGAAGTATGTTGAATTTTTATTATCTTTGTCATCAATAATAACAGAATACACGATGAATTACGATTTGACAAAGATAAAAGCCGCCATCTTCGATGTCGATGGCGTGCTATCGGCCAATACCGTTCCGATGGACAGTAACGGTATGCCGCTGAGGACGCTGAATATCAAAGACGGCTATGCCATTCAGCTTGCCGTAAAAATGGGGCTGCACTTGGCCATCATGACAGGAGGCAACTCTGAGATGATTCGCAAGCGCTATGAGTATCTCGGAATGAAAGACATCTTCATGAAATGTGCCGTGAAGATCCAGACCTATGAGAAGTTCCTTGAAAAATACGGACTGAGCGATGAGGAGATTATCTATGTCGGCGATGACATCCCGGACTATGAGATCATGAAAAGGGTAGGGTGCCCCTGTTGTCCTGCTGACGCGTGCCAGGAGATAAAATCCATCTCACGCTATATTTCTCCATACAACGGAGGCTATGGCTGTGCCAGAGACATTCTGGAGCAAGTTCTTAAAGCCCACAATTGCTGGCTGAATTCTGCAGAGGCCTTCGGCTGGTAGCCATGAAAAAGGGGATGAGCATCACGCCCATCCCCTTTTCTATTTATAACAACAAAGTACTATTTCTTTTTCGACGAACCATGTTGGCCTGAGGCATCATTGCCGTAGCCATAGCCATAACCATAGCCGTAACCATAACCATAGCCATAGCCGTAACCATAACGGTGAGCCCGACTGATATTGTCGGTACCATTGAGGACAAGATTCATATTCTTGTACTTATGCTTATCATAGAGCTCCTGCAACTGCGGCAGCATATTACGCTCGAAGAGACCTGCACGCACAATGAAGATAGTATGGTCAGCGTAAGCAGAGACAATCTCCGTATCGGCCACCACCTCAATAGGCGGACAGTCGAGGAAGATGTAATCGAACTGCGGACGCAACTCGTCAATCAATGTCTTCAATCTGCCATTGCCCAACAGCTCTGCCGGGTTAGGTGCCATGACACCGATAGGCAGCACACAGAAGTTGTCCATGCCATTATACTTATAGAGTATCTTGCTGGCATCATTCAGCTTGCCGGAGAGGTAATAAGAGATACCCATGCTCGGCGAGCCCACGAGTGTAGAAGTAGCACCCTTACGAAGGTCGCAGTCGATGATAAGGACACGTTTCTGCTTGATGGCCAACGACATGGCGATGTTTGATGTCAAGAACGACTTACCACTGTTCACATTGAAAGAGGTAAGCAGAATGACATTGCTGTCGTGCGAGGGCGGTACCACAAACTCCAACTTTGTACGGAGCACACGGAAAGCCTCATTGATGACATCATGCTGACCTTCTGCCACAACAATCTTGTCATGCGGCAAATTTTCTTGCTTCTGCCATGGTAACTTGCGCTTACCGCCAGCAAGAGGAATCTCACCGATAAACGGTATGGTGATATTCTCCAGATCCTTACGTCCACGGAGCTTCGTGTTGGAGCTTTCACGGATGAAGAGGATTCCGATAGGGATAGCCAGACCCATGAACAATGCTATGAGAAGCACCATCTTACCCTTAGGAGACACCGGAATCATCGAGCCGAAAGGAGGCGAGATAAGACGCACGTTATAAGCCGTGAAAGCCATGGAGAGCTCATTCTCCTCACGCTTCTGCAAGAGGAAGAGGTAGAGTTGCTCTGTCACCTTCTGCTTACGTCCTACGCTCTGCAGATATTCAGCCTGACTCGGCACTGACGCAATACGACTGTTGGTATTGTTCTCTGTAGCCTGCGCATGTCCCACCTGCGTGTCGATACCGGCAACAAGGTTGTTCAAGCTCTGCACAATAGCTTTGCGCATAGCCGACAGCTGCTGGTCGTAGTCTTCCACGAGCGGGTTCTTGGTTGAGGAGTTAGCAGCCAAGGAATTACGCTCCATGAGCAGGGTGTTGTAGCTGGAGATCTGCGATTCTATGCCTGTGTTGCCGATACCAGAGTTGGCGGGTAGCAACTGACGGGAATGGACGTCGCGGACCAGCATAGAGCGGATATACTCCGCCATAGCCCGCTGTGTGTTCAAGTCGAGCAACTCCTTGCTGTTGTCGCGAGCCTGCTGCAGATAGAGTTCTGCCGTGGACTGCTCGTCAGGAATAAGGTGTGTGCTCTTATAGGAAGAGATGTTGGCATCGAAACCACCAAGAATCTGCTCTATCTCACCCAAACGCTTGTTGATAAACTTGCCCGTAGCAACGGCCACCTGGTTCTTATCCTTCAGCCACGCCTCCTTATAGACGGCGATAAGGGTATTGATGATGTCCACAGCCCTGTCAGGTATGCGGTCCGTATAACCGATATTGATGATAGAAGCCTGCTTGTTGTCAAGGGCCACAGAGAGACCAGCCTGAACGGCTGTCGTCATATTATAAGTTGTGGTCTTGAAAACAGAGATAGGTTTGGTGCTCTCACCAATGAAAGAGCCAAAGTACTGAGTAGGCGTCACAATAATCTTTCCGATAGGTGTATTGACAATCTGATTCAGACGTCCCTTAACGACATCGTCATCATTGTCCACCTCTCTGTCTTCCGTACCGCCACGCTTAAACTTCGATAAGGTATAGGAACCGTTGGCATCTAAGTCTACGACCACGCCTGCCGTCTCTTCCTCTTCCAAACCGAGGAAACGCACATTGATAGGCAGCGTCTTACCGTAAAGTTCGATATCGTGGAAAGTGCCGGGTACAAAATACATCATATCCAATCCCAAGCGCTTGACCGTCTCCATGACCGTAGCCGGTGACTGAATGGCAGCCAACTCATTGTTTACATTGGTCTGGCCGTAGCCAGCTCCCATACTTTGAAAGATGGAAGACACATCAGAGCTGAGCCCACGGCTGTTGGTGTCGTCCTTGATGAGGATGACAGCCGAGCGGCTATACTGCTTAGGCGTACGGAGAAGGTAGTAGACACCCAACCCCAGGCACACGATAACGGATGCTACTATCCATTTCCAGTTATCGATGCAGATACCGATAAGTTCGCGGAAGCTGAACGATGTTTCCTCCTGCTGGTTTGCGTTTTCTATTTCTTCCATCAGCGCTAATTAATTTTTGATAAGTACGGCTATAGATGTAATAAGAGATGCGATAGAAATCCAGAACGATGTAGACCGGATGGTGTTACCATTGACGGTAGACTGGCGCGCCTTTGTCTCGTTCGGTGTGACATAGATGACGTCGTTCTGCTTGACATAGTATGCCGGTGAAGAGGATAAGTCTTTCCATGACCTAAGGTTCACCTTATAAGTCTTCTGCATACCGTCGACCTGCCGAAGCACCTTGATACTGTCGCGGATACCATAGATGGTGAGGTCACCGGCTTTACTGATAGCGTCAAGGATTGTCACCTGGTCACGGTCAATGGTATATTGTCCTGGCTTAGCCACCTCTCCGAGGACAGAGAAATAGAGGTTGCCAAACTCTACAGTGACGACAGGATCCTTGAGCAAGTCCTTACCGATGAGGATTCCCTTAATCAATTCAGCAGTTTGCTCACGTGTCTCGCCACCGATATGGATTTTACCGACGACAGGAAAGTCGATGTCACCATTACTGTCAACAGTATAGAGAGATACCTGCGAGTTGTAAGAAGAAAGCGTTGAGCTACCCTGACCCACGCGATAAGAAATGGTTGGCAAGTTGAAAAGATCCGCAAGTTTAGGATCTTTGCTATTCACAACAATAGAAACCTTGTCTCCCGGCTGGAAGGTGATGACATGCGGCTTTGCCAGCAGCAGGGAATCATTATAGTGTATGTCCTGAAAATAAGACACACTATTCGTGCTGCCGCAGCCATTGAGCAGCAAAACCAGGCATGATGTTATACCTAATAGTAATAGGCTACGTTTGAACATAACTTGAGAATGAATATTATGTTGCAAAATTAGGGTTATTTAGTTTGCGGGCAAAATAATAAAACGTTATTTAATAATTAATAACTATTACAATTTGCGCGGCCCCGACTGCATAAAAAGCAAATAAAACATATATTTTGCACCGGATTGTAATAAAAATACTACTTTTAGCATACTATTTGAAAATAAATTGCTACATTTGCACTTGTAATTGTAATAATATTGATTGTATGACATTGGATATCGACATGCTTCGGCATTTTTACACGTCTTATCCTTCAGCAGTCAGGGCTTCCCGGTCCCTTGTAGGCCGTCCTCTGACGTATGCGGAGAAGGTGTTGTTTGCACATCTTTATAATAGAGGAGACAAAGGTCCCTTCCTACGGGGAGAGTCTTATGTCAACTTCCGCCCTGACCGCGTTGCCATGCAAGATGCGACGGCTCAGATGGCTATTCTCCAGTTTATGAATGCTGGCAAGAGCCATGTTGCAGTGCCGGCCACCGTCCACTGCGACCACCTGATTCGAGCTGATGTAGGCGCCGGCAAGGACTTGCCCACGGCGAAGGACACTAATAAAGAGGTATACGACTTCTTGCAGTCGGCCTCGGCGCGTTATGGCATTGGCTTCTGGGCACCGGGAGCCGGCATCATCCACCAGGTGGTCTTGGAGAACTACGCCTTCCCCGGCGGCATGATGGTGGGCACCGACTCGCACACCCCCAATGCCGGTGGCCTGGGCATGGTTGCCGTGGGTGTCGGTGGCGCCGACGCCGTAGACGTACTCACTGGACAGCCTTGGGAGCTGAAGATGCCACGCATCATCGGCGTTCATCTCAAAGGGCACCTCTCTGGGTGGGCCTCGCCGAAAGATGTCATCCTCAAGTTGTTGGGATTACTGACCGTAAAAGGTGGCACCAATGCCATCATGGAATATTTTGGCGAGGGCATACAAAGTCTCTCCGCTACCGGACGCGCCACCATCTGCAATATGGGCGCCGAGTTGGGAGCCACCTGCTCCATCTTCCCCTTCGACGCTGCCACTGAGGAGTATCTACGGCAGACAGGGCGTCAGGATGTCGCCGACATGGCAGCAGCGCATGTTGCCGACCTCATGGCCGACGACGAGGTCTACGCTGCACCGGAGAAATACTACGACCAGGTCATCACCATCGACCTCTCCCTGCTTGAGCCACATCTCAACGGCCCGTTCACTCCTGATGCCGCCACCCCTATCTCAGAGATGACAGAGAAAGCCGAGAAGAACGGATTCCCCACTAAGGTGGAGGTGGCCCTTATCGGTTCATGTACCAACTCCTCATATCAGGATTTAGCACGTGCTGCATCCATCGCTCAGCAGGCAATAGCAAAGAATATCCCTGTCAAGGCGGACCTCATCATCAACCCAGGCTCGGAGATGATCCGCTACACAGCGGAGCGCGACGGCATCCTGGAGAAGCTGAGAGCCATAGGTGGCGTCATCATGACCAACGCCTGCGGGCCCTGCATCGGCCAGTGGAAGCGCCACACCGATGATAACAACCGCAAGAACACCATCGTGACGTCCTTCAACCGGAATTTCCGCCGCCGTGCTGACGGCAACCCGAATACATACGCTTTCGTAGCCTCTCCTGAGATGGTCGTAGCGATGGCTATCTCCGGCAAGCTGGACTTCAACCCCGCCAAAGACACGCTGACCGACCGCGACGGCAACGCTGTCCGCCTCGACGAGCCTCAGGGCAACGCCTTCCCGCCCAATGGCTTCGCAGTCAGCACCAATCAGAAAAACACAAACATCGAGCAACTCGAAGAAGAGGGGCTCTTCATCCCCCCATCAGAGAAGCACGCTGACGTGGAGGTCATCATCAAGCCCGACTCACAGCGCTTGCAGAAGCTGGAGCCCTTCGCACCCTGGGACGGTCACGACTTCACCGACATGCCGCTGCTGATAAAGACACAGGGCAAGTGCACCACCGACCATATCTCCATGGCTGGTCCCTGGCTCCGCTACCGTGGCCATTTGCAGAACATCTCCGACAACCTGCTCATGGGTGCTGTCAACGCTTTCAACGGTGAGAGCAACCATGTCAAAGACCAGTTGGACGGCAACTATAAAGAGGTGTCATCAGCTGCTAAAGACTATAAGGCGCACGGCATCTCCAGCATCGTCGTGGCTGAGGAGAACTATGGTGAGGGCAGCTCACGAGAGCACGCTGCCATGGAGCCGCGATTCCTCAACGTCAAGGTGGTTCTGGCAAAGAGCTTCGCCCGCATCCATGAGACCAACCTGAAGAAGCAGGGCATGCTGGCTCTGACCTTCATCGACAAGTCCGACTATGACAAAGTGCAGGAAGACGACAGAATCTCTGTCACCGGTCTTGACAGCTTTGCTCCCGGACGGCCGTTAAAGGTAAGCTTGAAGCACAAAAATGGGGAGACGGAAAGCTTTGAAGTACAGCATACTTACAACGATTTGCAGATTGAATGGTTTAAGGCTGGCAGTGCTCTGAACTACGCCTCTCTCCACCATGGGAAATAACCCTATCAACGATAAAAACATCATCAAAAAAGAAATAGACATGAAGATAGAGAAGCATAACGGTAAACTGATAGTCCCCGACAATCCTACCATTCCTTTCATCGAGGGAGATGGTGTGGGTGCAGAGATAACTCCTGTCATGCAGGCTGTCGTCAATGCAGCCGTAGCGAAAGCATACAATGGCAAGCGTAAGATAGAATGGAAAGAGGTTTTCGCCGGTGGCAAAGCTCACGAGCAGACCGGCGAATGGCTCCCCGAAGCCACCATGGATGCTTTCCGCAACTATCTCATCGGCATCAAGGGCCCGCTGATGACGCCGGTAGGAGGTGGCATCCGCAGCCTCAACGTGGCTCTTCGCCAAGGCCTTGACTTGTATGTCTGCCAGCGTCCGGTGCGCTACTTCAAGGGCATCGAGAGCCCGGTGAAGCACCCGGAATATGTCGACATGTGCATCTTCCGCGAGAATACCGAGGACATCTATGCCGGCATCGAGTGGGAGGCAGGCAGCGCAGAGGCTAAGAAGTTCTACAACTTCATCCACGATGAGATGGGCGTCACGAAGGTTCGCTTCCCTGAGACCTCCGGTTTCGGTGTCAAGCCGGTGAGCCGTGAGGGCAGCGAGCGCCTCATCCGTGCCGCCATCGACTATGCCCTGGCCCACGGTCTGAAGACAGTGACCCTCGTCCACAAGGGCAATATCATGAAGTTCACGGAGGGCGGCTTCAAGAAGTGGGGCTACGAGCTGGCCGAGCGTGAATATAAAGACGCACTCGACAGCGGGCGGCTCGTCATCAATGACTGCATATGCGACGCTTTCCTCCAGAATGCATTGCTCAAGCCACGCAACTACAGCGTCATCGCCACGATGAACCTCAACGGCGACTATGTCTCCGACATGCTTGCGGCGCAAGTCGGTGGTATCGGCATCGCACCCGGTGGCAACATCAACTACCAGACCGGGCATGCCATCTTCGAGGCTACCCACGGCATAGCCCCCGACATCGCTGGCAAGAACATCGTCAACCCGTCAAGTATCATTCTCTCTGCGGTGATGATGCTTGACTACATGGGCTGGAACGAGGCCGGCAAACTCATCGAGGACGCCTTAGAGACACTCTTCCAGCAGGGCACAGCCACCGCCGACCTGGCAAGGTTCATGGACAATGGCAAGAGCCTCGGCACGAAGGAGTTCGGCGATGCCGTTATCAACAGCATAAATTCTTAGAAGAAACAATTATGAACAAGGAATATTTAGTCTACAAGTTGAGTGATGAGGTCAAGGAGTCGTGCAAGATACCCCTTGAGGCGTTTGCCAAATACGGTGTCAAGCGCGGTCTTCGCAATGAAGATGGCTCTGGTGTCCTCGTCGGACTTACCAATATCGGTAATGTCATCGGTTATGAACGTGCTGACGACGGCACCCTGCAGCCATGCCCCGGTCGCCTGTACTATCGCGGCTACGAACTTGACGACCTGGTGTCTCCCTTGCTCAAGGAGAAACGCTTCGGATTTGAGGAGATCGCCTATCTGCTCCTCTCCGGCAAGCTGCCCGATAAGGAGGAGCTGTCGGCTTTCTCTGAGCTTCTCAACGACAATATGGCGCTGGATCACCGCACCATCGTACATATCATCGACATCGAGGGCAGCAATATTATGAACATTCTCTCACGCTGCGTGCTGGAGATGTACACCCTCGACCCCAACCCCGACGACATCAGTCGCGACAACCTCATGCGACAGAGCATAGAGCTCATAGCTAAATTCCCGACCATCATCGCCTATGCCTACAATGTCTACCGCCACTCGGTATTAGGCCGCAGCCTCCATATCAGTCTGCCAAGGCCGGGCATGGGTATCGCCGAGAACTTCCTCTACATGCTCAAGCACGACAACTTCACCAACCTCGACGCGCGCATGCTCGACCTGCTGCTCATCATCCAGGCGGAGCATGGTGGTGGTAACAACTCTACCTTCACCGTCCGCGTGACGAGCTCCACGCGCACCGATACCTATTCGAGTATCGCCGCCGGCATCGGTTCACTGAAAGGCCCACTGCATGGAGGTGCCAACATCAAGTGTATCAATATGTTCCACCACTTGAAAGAGAATATCAAGGACTGGACGAATATCGACGAGCTCGATACCTATCTCAACCGTATGCTCAACAAAGAAGCCTACGACAAGACGGGACTTATCTATGGCATCGGACATGCTGTCTATACCATGAGCGATCCGAGAGCTGTAGAGCTGAAGCGGCTCGCCGGAGAGTTGGCAAAGGAAAAGGGTAGGGAAGAAGAGTACAACTTCCTCAAACTTATCGAGCAGGAAGGCATCAAATGCGTCACAGCCTTCCGGAAGACCAACAAGCCCATCTGTGCTAACCTCGATTTCTACAGTGGCTTCATCTATGAGATGCTCGGCTTACCGCAGGAGATTTACACACCTATCTTTGCCATGGCGCGCATCGTAGGTTGGACGGCTCACCGCATCGAGGAGTTGAACTTCGAAGGCCGCCGCATCATCCGACCGGCATACAAGAATATCCTCGACGCAAAGAAATATGTTACGTTAGACGAGAGATAACAGCACCTCTTGATACCATCATGAGGCTGTATCAGAAGTCCGAAAGTCGGAAGTTCGGAAGTCCTGTCAATGCTTAAACACTTGGTAACCAAGTATTACTAAAGTAGTGACAGAGCTTCCGAACTTCTGACTTCCGGACTTCTATAGTCTTCCTCCAGCCTCATTTTTGTTTCTTTAAGATACAGAATCGGAAACTATTGATTATCTTTGCAGCCATATTTACACAACCATGAACAGTTTTTGGAGAAGTTTTTTCGGGTTTGCCGAAGACGACAACCCATCAGAAACCTATGAGCATGCCGTAGGCCGCGCCCGTCACTATCTTGAGGAAGACGACTATGAGAGTGCCTGCCGCATTCTGCGCTATGCTGAGCGCAACAAGCATGCCGAAGCCATGTATCTCTATGCGTGGTGCTACTGGCGCGGATGTGGTGTAGCCGAAGATGCTGCCCATGCTGTCGACTTATGGAAGAAGTCTGCTGCCTTAGGCTACCAGCCTGCCATAGCCCGATGCGACGAAATCAAGGATTTCATCGCCACCCTCTAATAATTACACATTATACATTACACATTATACATTACACATTTTTCCCATGCGCACGCCCATCCTTTTCCTTCTCTCTGCTTTGGCACCCATAGCGATGACAGCCAGCCATACTGAGAAGATTCCGTTAAAGAAAGTCTACCAGTACAGACTCTACCTTACCGACAAAGCCCACAACAGCTACAGCCTGCGTCGTCCGCAGGAGTTTCTCTCACAGAAGAGTATAGACAGACGCAAACGGCAAGGGCTGCGTGTAGACTCCACCGACCTCCCTGTCTCACCCGCTTATCTGTCTCGTCTCCAGTCTCTCGGACTGAAGATCATGGGCACCAGCCGTTGGCACAACACTGTGTGGGTGGAGTCAGCAACCGACGATGTAGCTGATAGGGTAGGGCAGTTGCCCTTCGTCAGAAGGACACTCCGGCTCTATGTCTCCCCCGACAGCATCGACGTCCCCACACGCTATACAGTGGCCAAAATAAGACCCGACTCCGCCTGCACCGGCTATTACGGGCGCGGACAGAGCCAGATAGACATCCTCGGTGGCCGACGTCTTCACGACGGCGGATTCCGCGGCAAGGGGATGACGATAGCCATCCTCGATGCAGGATTTCAGAATGCCGATGCCATGCCAGCCTTCTCCAATGTCAATATCGCCGCCACCAAGGACTGCGCACCCCACCGTACCAATGACATCTATGCCGAGCACTACCATGGCACGATGGTGCTCTCTACCATGGCTATGAACAAACCCGGCATCATGGTGGGCACCGCCCCTGAAGCCTCCTACATACTCATCCGCACTGAGGACATCCCTACAGAGACACGCGCTGAGGAAGATGCCTGGACGATGGGCGTGGAGTATGCTGACTCCATCGGTGCAGACATCATCAACTCTTCCTTGGGCTACTCACATTGGGACGGCGACAGCATAGGACCGCAACTACGTGATTTAGACGGACATACAACGTTTATCTCCAGCACCGCTTCCATGATAGCCGGTAAGGGCATGGTGCTCTGCAGCAGCGCCGGCAACGAGGGAGCAAGTACATGGCATAAGATCAGTATCCCTGCCGATGCCGACGACATCCTCACCGTAGGCTCCGTGAAGCGCGACAGCACCATCTCCGTCTTCTCCAGCCTTGGCCCGAGCCAGGACCAGCGTGTCAAGCCCGATGTCTGCGCGTTAGGTGGACCCGCCACTGTCGTCGACGGCTACGGCGAGCTGACCGACAACTTCGGCACCTCTTTCGCGTCGCCCATCATGTGTGGGATGGTAGCCTGTCTGTGGCAGGCCAACCCGTCACTGACAGCCTGTCAGGTGATAGAGCTTGTCAGAAGCTTAGGCGACCGATTCCTATATCCAGACAATGTCTACGGCTATGGCATCCCCAACTTCTCCAAAGCGCCCGTTGAGACAAGACGATAAATGGTCGAAACAAGTCAATAGGTATATAAATGTAGAAAGCCTGCTCCCTCACGGGAACAGGCTTCTATGTTTGTTTGGAATAAGTTTGTTTTGTGTTATGCGTCAGCTTTCTTTGTCTTAGCTGCGTAAGCCTCGGGGCTGAGCACAGAAACCGTGCTCTTGTTGCGAGCGCCCTTGTGGAAGTAGACCACACCGTCTGTCAGAGCATACAGTGTGTCGTCCTTACCCTGAGCGACATTCTCACCGGCGAAGTGCTTGTTGCCACGCTGGCGAACGATGATGTTGCCGGCAACGATCTTCTGACCACCCCAAATCTTAACACCTAAACGCTGAGCTGCTGATTCACGGCCATTTCGTGAACTGGTTTGTCCTTTCTTGTGAGCCATTTTCTTTTACCTCCTGTTTTAAGCGTTAACTGATTTAACCTCTACCTCGGTGAAGTGGGTGCGATGACCGTTCTTTACACGGTAGTCCTTGCGGCGCTTCATCTTGAACACCACGACCTTGTCGCCCTTGACGAGCGGATTCACCACCTCGGCTACTACTTTTGCGCCATCTACTGTGGGCGCACCGACTGTCACTGCACCGTCATTGTCGACGAGCAGCACACGGTCGAACTCAACAGTCTTGCCGGCCTCAGCATCCTTCATGTGATGCACATAAAGCTTCTTGCCAGCCTCAGCTTTGAACTGCTGACCGTTAATCTCTACGATTGCGTACATTTTAAATTAAACTAATCGGTTCTTCCGCAAGGCGGACAACAACGTGTTGCCACTTTTCCGAGCCTCCACGGACTAATAAATCAGTGCAAAGTTACTGCTTTTTATACGTTGCAGCAAAGTTTTAGTCGATTATCTTTGCTTTAACAACATTTTTTTGATTAATTTTGCACAAACATTTGCTTTTTATCATGGAAATAGACAAAGAAAAGAACAAAAAGGAGTTTGAAGACCTGCTCAGGTCTACCAACCGCGAGGGTATGGAGTACGTCATCGAAGACCTGGAGAAGGATGGATTTTTCGAAGCTCCGGCTTCTGCCGGCCATCATCTCAATGTCCCGGGCGGACTCTGTCAGCATAGTCTGAATACCTGCCATGCGGGGCTGATGATTTACGATGGACTGAAGACGCTCGATGCAGCGGCAGCAGGCCAGGTGAAGCGCGAGAGTGTCATCATCGCCACCTTGCTGCATGACGTCTGCAAGACGGACATCTATAAGCGTACGACGAAGAAGCGTAAAAACAAACTCGGCATCTGGGAGGATACCGAGGGCTACAGTGTGACATATAAGAAATTTCCTATGGGCCATGGCGAGAAGTCGGTCATCATGTTGCTGCTCAGCGGACTTGATCTGCACGACGACGAGATGTTAGCCATCCGCTGGCACATGGGTGCCTTTGGTCTGAACATGAATTCCTACGAGGATGAGCGTTGCTACGATACGGCACGTCAGGAATATCCGCTGTGCTGCATAGTGCAGAACGCTGACTCCATAGCAGCTGCCATCATCGAGACATCGCCCGAAGATTTGGACGAGTTGTAATTAGGTGGTAGGTGTTGGGTGGTAGGTGTTAATGATATGTAGTAACACGTATCACCCAAACACCAACTAATTCATACCATTAACACCTAACACCTACCACCTAACACCCACCACCTAACACCTCCGAAGTAGGGGGATTCCCTACAGCCTATTTATCATAACTGCCCTAATAGCGTCAGCCCATATAGCGAGAGGCCTTAGCCAGCATAGCGCATTTGGTTGAGCAAATCTTTCTGACGTTGTGACAGATTTGTTGGCAGTGTGACATTATAAGTAATAATCAGATCGCCATAAGTTCCGTCACCTCTGTCATAGCCTTTGCCACGCAAGCGCACCTTGGTGCCATTCTGCGTCTCGGGTTTTACTTTCAGCTTAATCTTCTGACCATTGCTCAGCTGGATGATGACTTCGCCACCTAACAAGGCCGTATAGAGGTCGATGTTCACCTTGGCGTTCATCTCGCCGGTACTCGTACGGGCCGAGCGTGATGCCCGGGCACCACCGCCCATGCTGCCAAACAAATCCTGGAAGAAGCTGGAGAAGCCGCCGCCACCGCCAAAGTCGGAGAAGTCGAAGCCCTCGAAAGGCGAACCACCCGACGACGTGCTCCAGTGGAACTCCTGACCACCGGCGCCATTGCCGCCAGCACCGCCACCAAAAGCGCCGGCCTCACGCCAATGCTCACCATACTGATCGTATTTACGACGCTTCTCAGGGTCGCTGATGACCTCGTAAGCCTCGTTCAGCGCCTGGAATTTCGCCTTGGCCTTAGGGTCATCGGGGTGAAGATCCGGGTGAAACTGCTTGGCACGCTTCAGGAAAGCCTTACGGACATCCTTCTGAGGAATATCCTTGTCAACACCTAAAATCTTATAATAGTCTATGAATGCCATAATTATAATCTTTAAATAGTTAATTTTCTGTAAGATTGAGCAACAAAATACATGCCATATTTCCGCTTTACTTAAAATATTTTACTTTTTATAGTTGTATACCTATAAAAAGTTGTACCTTTGCAATGTTATTTTTAAGATTAGAAATGGACTGGTTAATCAATCTTTTCACCACCCAAGACTCTGTCGCACACATCACCCTACTCTACGGCTTGGTGATTGCCTGTGGTGTCCTTTTGGGTAAACTGAAAATCGGTGGCATTTCCCTTGGTGTCACCTTTGTATTATTCTGCGGCATCCTTGCCGGCCACATTGGCTTCACGGCGCCGACGCCCATCCTGGGCTTTCTCCAGGACTTTGGACTTATCCTCTTCGTTTTCTGTATAGGTTTACAGGTAGGTCCGGGCTTCTTCGAGAGTTTCAAGAAAGGCGGTATCGCACTCAACGGACTCTCCACGCTGATGATTCTTCTCAATGTCCTGGTGATGTTTGCTTGCTATTACATCTTCTTCGACACGAGCAAGCCCGACAACCTGCCAATGATGATTGGTGTTCTCTATGGTGCTGTCACCAACACGCCGGGTCTCGGTGCTGCCAATGAGGCGCTGAACTCTGTCTTCCCCAACGGGCAGATTCCACAGATTGCCAACGGCTACGCCTGCGCCTATCCCCTCGGTGTCTTGGGTATCATCGGTGCTACCATCCTCATCCGCTACATCACCAAGACGAACTTGCAGGATGAAGAGAAGCAGCTCGACGAGCAGGAGGCTGCCAACCCGCATGCCAAGCCTAAGGCTCTGACCTTGGAGGTCAGCAACTCCTATCTCGCCGGACGTACCTTGCAGCAAATCAGCGAGTTCCTCAACCGTGACATTGTCTGCACAAGGCTTCTTCACGATGGCATCGTAACCATTCCCACCAGCAAGACGAAGTTCGAAATTGGCGATAAGGTTCACATCGTCTGCGCTGAAGCCGACGCTGAAGCCATCCAGGCTTTCATCGGTCCGGAGACAGACTTCGAATGGGAGAATGCCGACGACACCCAGCCTATGATCTCCAAGCGCATCATCGTCACCAATCCTAAGATGAATGGTAAGACCCTTGGCAAGATGCACTTCTCCAGTGTCTACGGTGTCAACATCACGCGAATCACACGCCAGGGCATGGATCTCTTCGCCAGCCGCAACCACCACTTCCACGTCGGCGACCGCATCATGGTCGTAGGCCGCGAGGAGAATGTCAACCGCGTGGCTGAGATGATGGGTAACTCCGCACGCAGCCTGAATGTCCCAAATATCGCCACCATCTTCATCGGTATCGTCGTAGGTATCATCTTCGGTATGCTGCCTATCTCTATTCCCGGTGTGCCAGTACCTCTGAAGCTCGGTCTTGCCGGTGGCCCGCTCATCATCGCCATTCTCATCGGCCGCTTCGGCTACCGCATCAAGCTGGTAACCTACACCACGACATCGGCCAACATGATGCTCCGCGAGATGGGTCTCGTACTCTTCTTGGCCAGCGTGGGTATCAAGGCCGGTGCAGGATTCGTCAACACGGTTGTCCAGGGCGACGGTCTGCTCTATGTGCTCACAGGTTTCATCATCACGGTGGTGCCCATCCTCATCATTGGCCCGATAGCACGTCTCAAGTTTAAGTTCAACTACTTCACCATCATGGGTATGATAGCCGGTACCTATACCGATCCACCAGCCCTGGCCTATGCCAATGCCAGCTGCTCGAAAGAGGCGCCTGCTGTGGGCTACTCCACGGTCTACCCGCTGAGTATGTTCCTGAGAATCTTCACTGCGCAGATATGCGTGCTCTTCTTCTGCGGATAGCAGGGGCAGCACACTATAAGATACAACAAAGGGGCGGACCTATCTTGGTTCACCCCTTTGTTGTTGTTGACGTTGCCCTTATCTCCCAAGCATGTGCATCAGCGTGGCCTTGGGAGCATAGAAGATCATTCTGGGGCCCGACCATCTCATCACCTTTCTTATCAGCTCACGCTCATTGGGCGCATAGCAGTGGATGGGGCATCTCATGCACGCCTTCTTTTCCGCACCAAAGCGGCAGCGGTCTAAGCGACGGCAAGCGTAGTCAATGAGGTGGCGGTATTCCTCCGGCATGGTCTTGGCATGCAGATGGTGGCGGCAATAGATTTCTACCATCAGCCGCACTATCTTCTTATCTTTCTCTATCTTTGTCATGAATTCTCTGTTTATATTTGCAAAGGTAGTGATAAGTTTTTAAAAACTCCCCACTTCTTCACCTTTTCGTAAAGCCGCTGACAAACCTTGGTAACATGAAGGTGTTACCTTTGCGTGTGAGAACAGATAACATCGCGAAGTCGGTGCTGACGCTTAGTAAGACATCACCAAAGATGGCCAGCAGGTTAAGCAGATGAGCGTATGCAGGACGAGCGCTAAACACGATTGTAACTCGTTGGCTCACATAATTTTAGGCAAGATAAAACCGCCGTTTTTACACCGCCCCAAATAATTTGCGCCCATGTAACAACGTTACATTAAGCGTGACAAATCACGTGATTTACCACTTTTCTGCCCTTAAAAGTGGCAAAAAAGCGGGTCAAAAAGGCTGAATAATGGGGGTAATGGGGTATTTTGCGATAAAAAATGAGCGAAAACAGAGGATTTCACTCAAATAATCTCTGAGATAATCAGCCAGATGTTGAGGGCCGTGACGATGGCAGCAAGGCTGTAGAGGAAGGCGGCGTTGAGCGGTTTGTTGGCATATTTTCCCATGATCCGCTTCGAAGAGGTCAGGCTCACTTGCAGGAAGACCGTGAAGGGCAACTGCAAACTCAGCACCATCTGCGAGATGAGAAGGCCCTGAAAGGGGTTGCCGATGAAGAAGATGAGCAGCAGCGCTACGCCCAACGACAGCACCACCCCCACCACAGAGTGCGGGTCCTTGACGTTGTACGACTCGCTGAACAGTCCTGAGAAGATACTTCCCGCCGCCATACCACTGGTGATGGTGCTGGAGATGCCCGCCAGGAGCAGTGCGATGGCGAAGATATTCGACGCGTTGTTGCCCAAGAGCGGCGCCAGCATGGCGTTGGCCTGCGCCAGGTCGTCGACATGCTCGCCTCGTGTGAAGAAAGTGGAGGCTGCCAAGAGAATCATAGCCGAGTTGATGGCCCAGCCCACAAGCATGGAGAACAGGGTGTCGGCAAACTCATACTTCAGCGCATGGCGGATGCGGTCGTCACCCTTGAGGTTGATCTCGCGGCTCTGGATGACCTCGGAGTGCAGGAAGAGGTTGTGAGGCATGACCACGGCGCCCAAGACGCTCATGATGATGAGCATCGAGCCCTGGGGCACCGAGGGCACCACAGCGGAGCGCACGGCCTCGCCCCAGTCGATATGTACGAGGAAGAGCTCGTAAATGAACGACAATCCTATGACGGAGACAAAGCCAATGACGGCGCGCTCTATCTTCTTATATGAGTTGGTGAAGAGCAGGATGAGCACCGTGGCCGTAACCAGCAGGGCGCCCACGGGGATGGCGATGCCAAAGAGCATCTGCAAGGCAATGGCGCCACCGAGAATCTCAGCCAACGATGTAGAGATGCTGGCCAGGATGGCGCTCACCACGATAGGGCGACCGACCCACCGCGGCGTGTATTTCACCGCCGCCTCGCTCAGACACAGACCGGTGACGATGCCCAAGTGGGCAACATTGTGCTGCAAGGCAATGAGCATGATGGTGGACAGCGTCACCACCCACAACAGGCCATAACCGTATTCTGAGCCGGCGGCGAAGTTGCTGGCCCAGTTGCCGGGGTCGATAAAACCAACGGTGACCAAGAGTCCCGGACCGATATACTTGAAGATGTCGAGTGCACCCAACACATGCGGGTGCTGCTTGTTCTTGAGTTCTGTAAGTATGTTCATATGCTTGCAAAGATACTCACTTCCTTTGAAATCTACAAATCCATGCTACAATTATTTAGCCCTCCCCACGCACTTTGCGATGATGTCGGCACAGCGGTCGAGCCCCAAAGTGCTGGTATTGAGGACCAGGTCGTAGTCGTGGGCATCTGTCCAGCGACGCCCCGTATACTGGAAGTAGTGGTTGCTGCGGCCTTTGTTCACCTGCTCGATGCGCTTCTCGGCAGCCTCAGCGGTGAGGTGATCTTTGTCCATGACGCGCTCCACGGCATCCTCACGGTTGGAGGTAACGAAGACGCGGAAGACTTTCGGGTCGCCACGAAGCACCCAGTTGGCACAGCGGCCGATGATGACGCAGGGTTTGCGCACAGCCAAGGTGCGGATGATACGGCTCTCGCTGACAAAGATGGCGTCGTCGTGGGAAGGATTCATGGACATGGGGATGCTCTTGTCGGTGAAGATGAGCTCCCACAGCTTGCCGTTGCTGATATTCTGCTCATTCTCACGCACAAACTCCGAGGTGTAGCCGAGCCGCTCGGCAGTCTTGTCGATAATGTCGTGGTCGTAGTAGTCGACACCCAACTGCTTGGCCAGCATCTTGCCCAATGTCAGACCACCGCTGCCATATTCGCGCGCGATGGTGACGATAAAGGGCTCTTGACATAGTTCAAAAGCGACAACATTTCACGGATACACCTAATTATATAATAGATTGCAATCAAAAACATGTCTACACCTAACAGTATGCCATAGACCCGTTCGCTGAATGGTTTGGGCATTTTACTGAAAGAATTTGGTGCAATCTAAAATAATGCCTAACTTTGCAGCGTCAATAAGAAACAGATAAGGTAAAGAAAGGACCACAAGGTAAAGAGATTTTCAGGACAATAAAAGTAGTGAGACAACATAGTAGCACATGCTCCAAATCGACAGAACCCTGCCATAACAGCTAAAAAGCAGCTTCAGTCAAGAAGCCAGCCCAGACTGTTAAAGCAACAACACAAACACAGAAGATGGCTCCTCAGACTGAGGCTGCTAAAAGAAGATAAAGATTAGTTTTTTCATTCATATACCCTGGGTGCAAGGTTCGTGGTGACACGCGGCTTGCACCATTTTTTTACCTTATTCAAAACCAAACAAAAGATTCAAGGAGGCTGACGCATAATATCATACGTCCCGCTCCGTTATAATAAGTGATGAAAAGATTCTTACAGCTCTCCCCAGAGCATGTTGTATATATGATTCTTTGGCCACTCGTCTTTCTTATGCCCTTGGCCATCTGCTACCTGCGCGTCAGAATCGACCCGCAGGCGGAATTTCGTTGGATAGAAGTCTTCCACATCTGGGGTTGGCTTGCAATCTATCTTTTCTTCTTCCTCGTACACAATTATCTGATTGCTCCCCAGTTGCTGCGCAAACAGCGGAAGCTGTATGTTGCCTTCGTGGCGCTCATGGTGATGGCCTTTACACTCATCAATGGATGGTTTGGACCGAAGATGCACAATATGCGCCCACCACGACCACAGGATGAGATCAGCAAGATAGAGAAGCCCATACGCCCGAAGCGGCACTATCATGGATTCATGCTCGGGCCCGATGTGCCCATCAACATCATGGTGCTACTCGGCATCATCGGTATCAACATCGGTGTGAAGCTTTACTTCAAGTCAGAGGCTGATAGAGCTAATCTTCAGCAACTTGAGAAAGAAAGGATATTCCTCCAACTGCAATATCTGAGGTTTCAGATCAACCCCCATTTCTTCATGAACACCCTGAACAACATCCAGGTGCTCATCGACATGGATGCCGAGAAAGCCAAGGCCTCCCTCCGGGATTTGTCTGTCATGATGCGCTTCGTGCTCTATGACGGCGGTCGCGACTGGGTGCTCCTGCAGCGCGAGGCCGCCTTCCTGCGCAAATACATCCAACTGATGCGTCTGCGCTATACTGACCGACTGATGGTCACGGTCGATATTCCCGACAACCTCCCTGACGGCAAGGTGCCACCCCTCATCTTCGGCACCTTTGTCGAGAATGCTTTCAAGCATGGCGTGAGCTACCGCCAGGACAGCTTCATCACGGTGACCATGGATGTGGAGGACGACAAGCTCATCTTTGGATGCGTCAACAGCAAGAAAGAGGAAGCACAAGAGACCAATGCACCGCAGGAAAGTGGTATGGGTCTGAACAACGTCAGGCGGCGTCTCGACCTCATCTATGGCAATGATTACAGCCTCGACATCACCGACGGCGACATCGTCTACGATGTATCCCTGCGCATTCCGCTGCACAAAGATCAGACAGCGTAGAAATCAATAGGTCAGTGGCCGGAAAACCGTAATAAGGAAAACAAGAGAGAAAGAGAATGATAAATTGTTTAGCTATTGAAGACGAGCCTTTGGCACTTCGCCAGCTCGTCACCTTCATCGGCAAAGTCCCCTACCTCCGTCTCGTGGCGGCCTGCCCCAGTGCTATAGAGGCAAGGGAGAAGCTGGAGCGGGAGGTCGTCGATGCCATCTTCTGCGACATCAACATGCCCGACTTCAATGGCATGGACTTCATCAAGAGTCTGGCTTGCCCGCCCCTGGTGGTCTTTACCACAGCGTATTCGGAGTATGCTGTCGAAGGCTACAAGGTCGATGCCGTCGACTATCTGCTCAAGCCCTTTGGCCTTGACGAATTTCGGCGTGCTGCCGAGAAGCTGCGTCGGCGCATGGGCGAGACGGCCGTCAGCGACAGCGAACCAATACCAGCACCGGCCATAGCAGAAACAACAGCAACCAAGATGACGGCAAGCACCGACTCGCTGTTTGTAAAAGTGGAAAACAGAATGGTGAAGGTGACGCTCAGCGACATCTCCTATATTGAGGGCATGAGCGAGTATCTGAAGATTCATTTCTATGCTCAGAATGGCGAGCCGGAGCGTAAGCCTATCATCTCCCTCTACTCCCTCAAACGTTTGGAAGAGCGCCTGCCCGACTATTTCATGCGCATCCACCGCTCGTATATCATCAACCTCAGACGTATCCAAGAGGTGAGCAAGACTCGCGTGACCTTGGAGGACGATGTCATGCTGCCCATCGGAGACCTCTACAAAGATGCTTTCAACGACTACCTCAACCGCAACTATATCGGAAAGTAATCCGTAGTTCCCCCCTACCCTTCCAACACCTTCACGACGCCGTCGACAACTCGAAAATGAATATCTATGCCGCAATAGGGCATGCCATAGACTTTGTCGGCGTCGTGTTGATAGTGAGGGCGCGGGTCGAGCTCCAGCACCTTGCGTAAGGCGGCAAGCTGGCGGTCGGTGAGAAGTTGGGAGAAAGCGGCCGGAATCTCCACTTTCAACCGTTTTATCGGATGGGTATCGGTAAAACCACCCCGGGCACCAACATGGCAGTCGGCATAGGGCACGTAGGGCTTGATGTCGTAGATGGGCGTGCCATCCATCAGGTCTGCACCGCTGACCGCTATCTCCACCTTGTCATAGTCCACACTCACTATCCGCACCGACGACAAGCCCAAGGCATTAGGCCGGAAAGGGGAGCGCGTGGCAAAGACGCCCATCTTCTCATTGCCACCAAGAACGGGCGGACGGACGACAGGACTTGTGGCGGCATGCTTGTTGGCTGAGAAGCCCCAGATAAGCCACAGAAAGTCGAAGCCGTCGATGCCACGAAGGGCATCGGCATTGCGATAGGCATCGACGAACCGGATGATGCCCTGAAGTTCTTCGACAAGTCCACTCTGCTTGGGTATGCCAAACTTTGAAGTAAAGGGTGAATGGAAATATGCTATTGGATTGATTGTCATAAGAAAGCTTTGTTATGAATTCCGACCATTTTCTACGGATTAGCGCTTGGCGATGTCATCAAAGAGAACTTGCAACAGCGCCTGACCGTATCGCAGGAATCGTCCTTTCTCCTTTCCCTTACTAACGATGACCTTTTGCTGTTTATTATCGTAAATCACCTCATTGGCTTTATTTTTGATGCCAAAGCCGTCGTTCATCATGAAATACGCATAGTGTGGCGTATGACCGTCAAAGAGATCCTTGCTGAAAGCCATGCTGCTGTTGGCAATGCCGAGCTCTCCAAGGACGGTAGCGGCAATATCCTGCTGCGAGCCAAAGGTGTCGACAACCATGGGACGTTTGATGGCTCCACCCACCCATACCATGGGGATATGATAGCGCCAAGCCGCAAAGCTGTCAGCATCTTTTGGCCAGGCGCCAAGGTGGTCGGGAATAAAGATGACGAGCGACCGCTGCCAGCGCCCAGACTTCTTCAAAAAGTTGACGAACTGACCAATGCAGTTGTCAGTATAGGCAAAAGCGTTGAATACCTTGTCAGAGAGCCGATGATAGGGCACATCGAAGGGTTCGTGCGAGCTCGATGTCTGGATGACGGTGAAGGTAGGCTTGCCTTCGTCCTGCCTTTCTTTTGCTAATCCACTTTCCGCTTCCTTCGTCAAATCTTCCTCCGCCTTCTTGAAGACGAGGTGGTCGGGGACGCCCCATTTGCTGAGGCGCTCGCTGATGGGGAAGTTGACGTCTGAGGTGATGTTTTTGAATCCCTGATTGACAAGGAACGACCGCATGTTGGTGAAGTCTGCATCGCCACCATAATAATAGCGGAGGTCGGAAGCATAGCCGTTGGCCTTCAACATAGCAGCCAACGACGTGATATGCGCAGTCTTCTTCGGGTATTTCATCAGCGACAGCGCTCCTGGAGCCGGATAGCCAAGTAAGACGGAGACCAAGCCACGGTCGGTGCGAAAACCATTGGCGTAGAAATTGCGGAAATAGACGCCTTCCCGCTTCAACCGGTTAAGGTTGGGCGTGACATCCCGCTGCTTAGTCAGCGTGTCGGAGAAGCTCTCCAAGAAGACGATGTAGATGTCGGGCGCATGGCCATCCACCCGCATGCTGTCGTTGAGGACCGCAGCAGGGCGCAGGGTGGAGACGCTGTCGGCCTCGCCGCGAAGTTTTGGCAGCATAGCCTCAGCCAACCGATGGGCTTTCTTATCATCCATAAACCGGTACATATGCGCCCAGTCTTCCTGGTGTGTTATGCTCTCCATGAATGAAAAGAGTGGATTGACGGCAGCGTGGTTGAGTAGCATATGCTGTGAGAAATACGCCTTGCCCGTATTCATCGTCGAGACGGTGATGCCGCCGCGGATGGGGAGAAAGAGGGAGGCATTGAGCAGCAATAATGGCAACCAGTCCATCTTACCACCTTTGGACATCAGCACATTCTCGACATCGCCATTCCAAAGACCATAGAAGGCGATATAGATAGCCACCGTGAAGATGGCCGTGGCTACAATGCCAAGGAGGGCCTGCCACCACACCACACTCGCCATAGCGGCAGAGGGCGAGGAGACGATGAAGAAGATGGGCGTGGAGTCGAGTGGAAACTGCCAATAGCCATAGAGGGCGATATTGGCAACAAAAGCCAATGCCGCAACCAGCGCGGACAACGCAAAGACGACTCTCACCGCCCACACCAGCACCACCCTACCCCGTCGGAAAGGTAAAGCGCTGACAAGGAGGATAAGCCCGGGAAGGACAGTGAGATAGCCTGCCATGGAGAAGTCCAGCGAAAGACCGTGGTAGATGACAGAAAACGTATCAGCTAAGCCGCTGTCGGCAGTGCCATAGATGGCAAGGAAGATGGGCTTCTGTAAAACAAAAAGAAGTGCCCACATAAGGAATGTGGACACTAATAATATCAGTTTTTTCTTCACTTATGTTCTGTTAATGATGTATGGGGAGTTGGTTCCACAATGTTGTCTTGCCGTCTTTGGTAAGCTCAAACCACGGATCCTCATCGCGAAGGGAGATGTCGTCGTATTCAAACGGCAGCACAACCTCACCCTTACCGTCGGGCATCACAAGGCCCATCTTGCCATTCTTCTCTGCGATGACGGGCATCGACAGCAGGTCGTCGACATAGACGAAGGGTGTACGCAGGAAATCATACTCAGCAGGAAGGGTGACAGTACCATCCCAGTCCTTCAGACCGTATTTGCCATTCTCCTCATAAACGACATGGAAGCGGACATATTTTTCCTTCATCCTGTCTTCATAAAACTTCATGGTCTCCTCGTCAGCTATCATCTTGGTGAAATAGCTGAAAGAGTCACAGTAGTTGGCTATGGCTCTGGCAATGAGCATACGCCAGTCGAGGTTGTCTATGACTTTCCGGTTACGGTCTATATACCTGGCCATAGCTTTCTCGCGCTGCGGCACTGTAAGGGTCTCTATGGTCTTGACAATCTTGTTAAGCATAGACATCGAGCCGCGCGCTTTGATATAGCGGTGTATCTGCCGCCCCATTTCATTGGCAAAAAACTTGTCAATCTGATGGATCTCTATCTCATCTCTGAATATTCCTTCCATAGCTTGTCGTCTCTATATAGGGTTAAAGTAATGTAATTGCAAATTTACTAACATTGCCCCATTCTACCAAACATTTCTGTTAGAAAAATTATATATAGTATTCCGACGTATCTACGAGTCCGGCTCTGATGGCATACTTGGTAGCCTCATGGAGATTGTTGACGCCGAGTTTGCGGAAGATATTCTTTCGGTGGGTGTTGACGGTATGGAAGCTCGACACGCGCTTGTCGGCAATCTCCTTTGTGGTGAGTCCGTGTGCGATATCAATGAGGATTTCCTTCTCCGTCTTTGTCAGGTTGATGTCGTCATGCGTCTCCTGCTGAGGCTGTGCGCTGAGCAGGATTTGGGTGGCATGCTGTGAGACGAAGCGCTCATGGCGCAGGGCGTAGCTGATGGCCTGCCGCATCTCGCCCATCGTGGAGTCTTTCATCATGGCGCTGAACTGGTTGCTCGAAGTGAGCACCATCCGCAGGAAGTCAGCAGAGAGTTCCTCGCTGAAGAGTAGCCAGTGGCTCTTGGGGAAGCGCTCGGCAATGATGAGCATCTCGTCAACACTGTCGAAATCGAAGAGCGTATAGTCGAGGACGACAACAGCATTGCTATATTCCCTGAGCAGAGCCATAAGCCCTGGCTTGTCGTAAGCATCCTTCCAGCTGCCCTGACCCGCCTGGTCCAGCAGAAACATCATGCCGGCGCGCGTAATATCCTGTTTGTCAGCTAATATAACCATAATCAGAATGTCATTCTAAGCATGATACGAACACCGTCTTTCTTAGCCGTAGGCAGCGAGGTATAGTTGCAGCGGTGGACGTATTCCACATGCAAAAGTTTGAAGATATTGTGTATTCCTAAGATATACTCCACGTAGGGACGGTGCGGATCCATGACATAGCAGCCCTCGGGGAATTGCATCAGCAGATTGTCGCCTGCATTCTGCGGCAGCGTGGGGTTATTTTTGTCGGTGAGCTTGCCCCAGAGCATCTTCACACCGAGATACTCACGCCATTTCAACTTCTTCAGCAGCGGGATGCGGTTGAAAATCTTGCCGTTAAGATCCCAGCTGACGTCGAGGGAAGCGAAGCGGTCGTTGAGGAACTCCATGTTGTTAATCATGTTGAAGGTCTCATACTGCATGATATAGCTCAGGTTGGCGGCTGGCATGATGAGCAACGGATAAGGCACCTTATTCCACTGAGCTCCCGCCTTGACGTAGGCGTCAATCTTTCCCCAGCTGTTCATCCAGAAACGCTTATAGATACCCGCCTCGGTATAGTTGTATTTATAATCGCCGCCGAGGATGCCCTTGAAGCCCATGGTATGGCTGAGGGTGAAGACGGGGGCGTCGAGGTTGATGGGGTAACGGCGCTGCTTGGTGTTGATATAGGTGCGGCCGGGCGCCAGCTCGAAGCCGATATGCATCTCAGTGGTGCGCATCGTACCATTGTGGATGAGGTCGCCGACACGAGCAACGTCGGGCGTCGTATAAGACGGGTTGTTGAGGGTGTTGAAGAACAAGCGCCCGGCAGCCTCATTCTCCTCTGTCTTGAGACTCACCGTGGTCTTCAAGCCCCACTCCTGCTCATATTCAAAGGCAAGCTCCTGACGGTTGTAGAACATCATCTTGTCCACCTTCGCCCATTTGAAAGCGGTGAAGACATTATCCTTATCGGTCTTCATGAACTTGTCGGAGGGCGACATGACATCATAGGTCGATGTGAAAGAGAGCGTGCGCTTGGGGAACTCGCGAGGCAGATAGTCCTTCTTATTAAAGGAATAGGTGGCCGTGGCACTATAGTAGTTTTTCTTCGACTCCCAACCATGCGCATAGTAGCCGGCGAAGAACCAGTGTTTGCTGAGATTAGCCGTTGTCTGGGCTGAGATGCGGTTGCGCATGCCATCGATGAAGTTGTTGGTGACCATGGTGTTGATAGGTCCTATGTCCACCTTACTGGGATGGTTCTCATCGCCGGTCTCCACAAAGTTCTCGATGAAGGCCTTAAGTCCGAAAACGATATACTTCATGCCCTTGACCTGCTCAATGCGGTGTACGAAACTGTTCATGGAGCTCTCGCTCTTCGTCAGGCCCACCGACCGGTATTTATTCCAGAAGGCTTCATCGCGCATCTGCGAGTTGGCCTCTCGCACTTCCTTGGCTTTACCCTTGAAGAGCTGTTTGGGCAAGGCATCGAAGGCATAGTCACTCAAGCGTGTCGTGCGCATGACGACGAATTTGGTCAAGAATTTTGAAAGCTTCAGCTCGGCAATCATATCGTCAACACTGAGCGCCCACTCACCATTGTCGAGCTTGCGATATTCCTGTCTCACCTGGAGATTCTCTACGAAGTTGACATCGCTGCGCTTGGGGATGGTCAGGTTGCAACGCTTGACATGCAGCGAGGAGTCGGCAAGGATGTAGAGCTCGCCACGGAAGCCAAAGTCCTGCTGGTTGTTGGGGATAAACTGTAAATGGTAGCAGAGGTCATGGTCCACATAGACCGTGTCCTCGATGTAGAAACGATAAAAGGAGATAGCATCCTTGCCGATTGGTGATGTGAAAGGATACTGCAAGAGTCTCACCTGGTCGTCATAGATGTCGACATCGGTAAACACATCCTTTATGGTCGTTGTCAGAATATCTCCCGTCTGGAAAATCTGATTCACACCTGTCGAGCTCTGCCCCTGAATGATGTCTTTCTCGCTCTTCGGATTCTTGCGGTAGAGATGCTGGGTGACCGTCTCGTCAACGCTGATGGGCAGGATAAGCTTACCCGTGTAGGGGCTTGTCTCCACCTGGTCGAGGAGCCATTTGCGCTTAGCCACGAATCCGGAGTCGATATCGCCCTGCGTAATGTCGTTGACAGCCGTGGTCAGCTTCTGATATTTGGTATATTGATAGTAGTCATGATTTTCGAGGTCGGTACGCTTCTTCGCCGCGATGACGCGCTTCATCAGCTCCACAGCGGGGTTGTTCTTCCTACTGTATTTGCCACGCTTTGACTTCACCACGACCTCACCAAGTTGCTTGGTATCAGGCTGCAAGCGGATATCGAGCTTGGAAGGAGTCTTAGAAGAGATCGTCACCGTGCGGGGCTTGTAGCCTACGGCCGAGAAAGTGAGCTGCCAACCTTCGTGACGCTCTATAGAATATTCTCCCATGGCATTGCCCGAGACCATGACATGATGGCCCCGGTAGGTGGCTGAGGGGTAAAGGATGGTGTCCTTGGTGGCGGCATCAATGACAACGCCAGTAATCTTCTGAGCACGGGCGCCAACCGAGATGGCAAGCAGGAGAAAGAATATGTATAATCGTAATTTCATAAGGGGCTATTAAATATTATTACTCAAGGAGTTGGGCCAAATCAGTGATAACCTTATCGGGGATGGTCTCGTCAAAGGTCTTCTTGGTCCACCCCTCACCTTTGAACCATACGGCATGGCATCCGGCCTTCAAGGCGGGCTCTACATCTTTGTAGAAGCTGTCACCGACGACAACGACCTCTTCGGGCTGCATTCCTAAACGCTCGACGCCAATCTCCCAAATACGCGGATCAGGCTTGCGGATACCTACCTCAGCAGACTCTACTACATCTTGAAAGAATCCGTCCAACTGAAACTCTTTCAACACGGTACGGATGTTGCCATAGAAGTTGCTCACCAATACCATCGGATACTTCTTCTGAAGTTCAGTGAGCACCTTGGCGCTGTGCGTGGTTGTCTCTATCACCTGGCGATAGACATCTTCGAGGACGATGTCATGGAGCCGGTGGAATTCCTCTTCATCGGCATCCCAGCCATGGGCACAGAGATATTCCATCTCTAAGCGCAGCTTCACGTCGAGGGTGTGGTGGAAAGTGTCGGTAGGGCGAATGATGGGGTTGTTGCCAAGATATCGCTCACCGTAGACATAAGCATCGCGAAACTGCTGCTCGGTCACTGGCACCTGACGGCGCTGATAGGTGTGCCACAACTTCTGCCCCCAATGGCAGCCGGCAGTATCAAGTGTGCCACCATAATCGAAAAGGTATCCTTTTATCATTTGCTTGCTATTTCTTTTGTGAGCTTCTCGCAAAGGCGCTCGTGGCTCCGGTTCATATGATGGTAGAAGATGTTGAGGACGATGATTTCAAAGAGAAGGTATATCCATGGGCCTATGACATCTCCTGTAAAGCAGCCGGCAATACACGTGATATAGATGGCGATGGCACGACTGTTGTAAGTGAGCAGGTTGGTGAATTTCATCAGCGGACGACTCCCAGCCAGAAACTCCTGGCGAGCAGCCTCTATCTCATCTGCACTATGAGTGGCAGTAAATGTTTTCCAAGCTGCAAAAAACTTTTGAAACTTTGGCGTACGGCGCTCCTGACTACGGCAATAGTTACCATACCCTCTAAAAAAGATACGCGCCATGACAGCCGATTTCGGTGTGGCTTCGTAAATCTTTCTCTGTTGCTCAGAGTTGTCCAACTCGGAACCACTCTTGCCTTTGAGGAAGAAGAGATGTATCTGACGGTAATAGTCGCTCAAAGAGCTCTGAGGGGAATGGCAGAAAGCCCCCGCTGTGATAGAGAGTACCCAGATGAGGAGTCCCCAATGCCAGTCGGTACCAGGAATATTCTGATTCATCAGTCGCAGACTCAGCGCCACATAGATGGCGAAGAACCAGACATCGCCGGAGACGCCGTCGAGGACACGTCCCACAAGTGTTTTCTTACCCGACAGGCGGGCCATCTGACCGTCTGTGGAATCGCAGAAATCGGCTAAGACAAGCAGTAGCACACCGAGAAGATTGTGCTTGAGATCAGTATAGTAGAACATCCAACCAGCGCCAGCACCAAGGAAGAAAGATAGGATGGTGATGACATTGGGATGAATGCCTAACTTGTTCCACAACAAGGCGAAGAGAAGGCCTATGGGACGGTTGAAGTATACATCGATATTCTCTTCGGTGTCTTTGGATTTGAATGATGCCTGAAGAAGTTCTTTAAATTTGGACACGGTAATTACGGATTAAGTATTATATTTTTGGCCTCTACCCAACTGCTGATTGCATTGGCAGCCTCCTCACGGCATCGTGAGAAACTGGGCCAGTCATTAAAGTCTATGATATAAAAATGGCCTGTCTTGTCAATGACAGCATCGCCACCATAAACAGCTACGCCTGTGAGCTGAGACAGTCTGACGACTTCCTGATGCAGGGCTACATGATCGAATGCATAATGATGGGCTTTGCCATTGATGGTCTCATCTCCAAACTTGCTGATGCCGTCATCGCTGGGATAATAGCATCGGAAGAAGTCGGAGCCAACACCATAAAACTTCATCAGATCGCCAATGACATGGGAGCTGACGACCATATCGGTAATGCCTCGGCTGAGAAACAGCTTCTTAGCCTCATCCAAAGCCTCATCATCAGGACAGAAAATGATATCACTCTTACTCTGTGCAGCGGCATCGCCGCGCTTGAGCCAATAGCCGTTGTGTCCTGTTATAGGTGGCATGGCAATATTGTTATCCCTCATCAATCTGTCTAAGACAGAACGTTGACAGCGCCTCACACTCTCAGCGCTGTTGACGACCAGACTTCCACTCTTTTCTTTCTCTGCTAAAATAGCCAAAGTCTTAGGGTCGCGGGCCATCGAGATAAATATGTCTATGTCGGCCTCGACGTTACCCTTCTGAACATCCGCCTCATCAACTTCCACCACCACTGTGTTGTAATATGTTGACAGGCGACTGGCAACAGCCGATAGGATAAGTCTGTCTTTCTCAATACTGTTCGGAGAGAACCGGTCGTCGCGTCTTACGGAGCATATCTTCATTCTAAAAGGAATTTCTCTGCTTTATCGATGTCTGTGGCATGGTCTATGTCGAGGACTTTGGAAAAGTTGTAAGCCTTCAAGCGGCGTCCATCACGAATCAGCCCCCTTTGGAAGTTGCGCATCCGACTCTCACCACGAGCCATGCAGTCTTTAAGTGTTGCTATAGCGTTGGGAGCCAGTCCATAGATGCCACCGGAGATAAACTTACTGTCATGGTCAGCGGTATCATAGAAGCCGGTGACATTCATCTCATCATCGGTGCCCACATATAGGGGCTTCTCATCATCGATGAAATCAGTAACGCCCATGAGTCCGTCAAAGCCCTCATCAAGAGCCTTTCGGAAAGCCTTCACATAAGCGGCAAACTCAGACTCTTTAAAGATGGTGTCAACAGTTGTAAGAATAAAAGGATGGCCTTCGAGAAGTGGGGCTATCTCGAAGAAGCTGTGCATACTGCTCGGAGTACTCTTCACTCGCATCTGTAAAGGGATGGGGTAGCCATTCAGACCATCCTCCTCAATACCTAACAGATGCTCACTGACAAGCGTGGTGAGGTCGTTGCAGATAACATCTATCTCGTCGGCACCATTCTCTACAAAGATACGCATCAGTCTGTCTATGAGATACTCACCATGAACCTTAACAAGTGGCTTGGGAGATGTAATCCCTTCGGCAGCAAGGCGAGAGCCCTCTCCAGCTGCTATTATGGCAAATTTCATTTTCGTCTATTTATAATCTGATACAAAGTTAGCCATTTTAGCCCATGTAAAAAAAAAAATTAGTATCTTTTTGATTTTATGTGGTAAACATATAAATAGATTTTGTAACTTTGTTGCATAAAACCTAACATCATCAGCAATTGAAACGTACTTTATTTTTATTTCTCCTCTCCGTGCTCAGCTGCTTGTCAGCCTTCCCACAGCGCCCCCGCGTTGCCGTTGTCCTCTCCGGTGGCGGTGCTAAGGGTGTGGCGCATATCGGTGCACTAAAAGTGATAGAGAAGGCGGGCATTCCTATAGACATCATCACTGGCACCTCCATGGGAAGCATCATCGGCGGACTCTACAGCTGCGGCTGGAGCGCTACAAGACTCGACTCCATGGTCAGGAAGCAAGACTGGGCCTTTCTGCTCAGCGACAAGGGCGACTACTACGCCCAAAACCTCACCAACAGAGAGCGGCAGACAACCTATGCCTATAGCAAGAACTTCACATTGAAGAAGAAAAGCCGACTTGCTGACGCAGGATTCATCAAGGGCGACAATCTCATGAAACTCTTCCGACAGCTGACAGCCGGATACAACGACTCTATCAGTTTCGACTCCCTGCCTATTCCCTTTGCCTGCGTTGCCACCAATATTGTAGACAATACCGAATACGACTTTCACAGCGGTGTCCTGGCTGAAGCCATGCGCACAAGTATGTCTATTCCCGGAGCCTTCGCCCCTGTCAGGAAAGGAGACAAGGTCCTTGTCGACGGTGGTCTGCGAAACAACTACCCTGCTGACATTGCCAAGGCAATGGGAGCCGACTACATCATTGGTGTTACCGTTCAGGGACCACCACGCACAGCTGACGACCTGACATCGGGAGCTTCCGTACTCGGACAAATTGTAGACGTAAATTGTAAGAATAAATACGCTGACAACCTTGCCATCACAGATATTCCCATTCGTGTGAACACCCAAGGTTATGGTGCTGCGAGTTTCACCCCCGCTGCCATTGATACCTTAGAGCGGCGAGGAGAAGAAGAAGCCTTGAAACACTGGGACGAGCTTCTGGCATTGAAAACAAAGCTTGGACTCGACAAGGACTACCACCCTACCCCACACGCGCTCAACCCCAATGCGCTCAAGCCAGTAGACTACAGCGACAACACTGATAGAAAACGACCTGAGACAGACATGGCAAGGGGCAGCGTAGGACTGAGATTCGACACTGAAGAGATGGTGGCCATGCAGCTCGATGGTATCTACTCCATGTCAAAACACCCGTTTGACTTCGAGGCGACACTGAGATTGGGAAAGAATATCCACTCCCTGCTGCAAGCCATGTGGACACTCCGACATGGCATGGTGGCGAAGGCTGCCTATGGCTACCAACACAACGATGTGGATATCTACCGAGACGGTACAAAGAACTATAACCTGACTCTCAACCATCACCAAGGGGCGATAGGTATCACGGGTATTGGCATCCGTAATATGGAGATGGATGTCTCTGCAAGATGGGATTATTACAACTATCATCATCTTATGGTTGCCAGCCAGTTAGGGCATGAGAGTTTCAAAATGGGCGACGACCACTTTTTCTCCTATCATGTCAATCTGCATTACAACTCTGAGAACCAAGGGCTCTTTCCGACAAGAGGCTCGAAATTTATGGCAGAATATGCTTACTTCACCGACAACTTCTACCAATACAATGATCACAAAGGCTTCAGCGAAGTCAGCTCACTATGGCGTACTTCATTCGCTTTCAACCATTGGCTGACTTTTCAGCCAATGTTCTACGGGCGCCTGCTCTTCGGCTCTGAGATACCGCCTATCAGAAGCAACATCATTGGTGGGCAATGGTTTGCTCATTATTTCGAGCAGCAGATGCCATTTATAGGCATCGGGAATATAGAGACCACAGACAACCAATTTGTTGCTTGCCAGCTGAAGTTTCAGGCTCAACTCACCGATAACAACTTTGTTCTTCTAAAAGCCGTTGGGGCGGAGCACGCTAACAAATTGAGGGACATTTTTGACAAAGGCCCTATGCTCGGATGGCAAGCTGCATATTATTATAGAACCATCTTCGGACCTGTCGGCGCTACCTTAGGATATACCAATAAGACTGACAAATTCCATTTCTTCGTCAACTTAGGTTTCGAGTTCTAAGGGAGAAAAAACTGTAAGGCAAAAACCAATAAAAGCCTGACCGCTTATGTGGTCAGGCTTTTATTGAAGAACTTATTTACTTTTTCAAGTCTACCTTTATCTGTAACTCATCAAGCTGCTTCTGGTCGAGTGCGGAAGGAGCATCGAGCATAACATCGCGCCCGCTGTTGTTCTTCGGGAAGGCAATGCAGTCACGAATAGAGTCAAGACCCGCTAAGATGCTCACGAAACGGTCGAGACCAAAGGCAAGACCGGCATGAGGTGGTGCGCCATATTTGAAGGCATTCATCAGGAAGCCGAACTGAGCCTCTGCCCGCTCCTTGGTAAAGCCAAGAACCTCAAACATCTTCTCCTGAAGGTTGGTATCATGGATACGGAGTGAACCGCCACCAACCTCAATGCCATTGCAGACAAAGTCATAAGCCTTGGCACGTACCTTCTCAGGATGTTCATCCAAAAGTGGGATATCATCTGGATTAGGCATAGTGAAAGGATGGTGGGTAGCCATCAGGCGCTGTTCCTCATCACTCCACTCAAAGAGTGGGAAGTCAATAATCCACAAACATTTGAAGACATTCTTATCGCGCAAGCCAAGACGGTCGCCCATCAGAAGACGAAGGGAGCAGAGCTGCACACGCGTCTTGTTGGCATTGTCACCGCTGAGGATGAGCACAAGATCGCCATCCTTGGCACCCGTCGTGGCCTTAACCTTCTGAAGTTGCTCGGGAGTGTAGAACTTGTCTATAGAGCTCTTTACTGTGCCATCGCTATTATATTTAATGTACACAAGCCCCTTGGCACCTACCTGCGGCTTTTTCACGAAATCAGTAAGTTCATTGAGCTGCTTGCGGCTATAGTCGGCACAGCCTGGCACAACGATACCACCGATATACGTAGCCTCATTGAAGACGGAGAAAGAGCCTGTACCCTTAAGGTCGTCCATCAGCTCTACAAACTCCATACCAAAGCGGAGATCTGGCTTATCAGAACCAAAACGCCTCATTGCCTCGGCCCATGTCATCTGCTGCAATGGCTCGGGAAGATCCACACCACGGATCTCCTTGAAGAGCATGCGACACATGCCTTCGAAGAGATTGATGACATCGTCCTGGTCCACAAAGCTCATCTCGCAGTCCACCTGCGTAAACTCGGGCTGGCGGTCTGCACGGAGGTCTTCATCGCGGAAGCACTTCACAATCTGGAAATAGCGGTCCATACCAGCCACCATAAGGAGCTGCTTCAGAGTCTGCGGACTCTGAGGAAGCGCATAGAACTGACCTGGATTCATTCGAGAGGGAACGACAAAGTCGCGGGCTCCTTCTGGAGTGGAACCAATCAGCATAGGAGTCTCAATCTCCATGAACTGACGGGCGTCAAGGAAGTTGCGGATAAGAATCGTCATGCGATGACGCAACTCCAGATTCTTACGCACGCAAGAGCGACGAAGGTCGAGATAGCGATATTTCATACGAAGGTCATCGCCACCATCGGTATTATCCTCAATGGTGAAAGGTGGTGTCAGCGACGGACTGAGAACCGTCAGTGCCGATACGATAATCTCTATATCGCCGGTATCCATCTTGTCATTCTTGCTCTGACGCTCAGAGACTTTTCCTTTAGCCTGGATGCAATATTCACGTCCAAGTTTGTTGGCCTGCTCCCAGAGACTCTTGTCGGCAGCCTCATCGAAAACGAGCTGAGTGATACCGTAGCGGTCACGAAGGTCGACGAAAGTCATGCCGCCCATCTTGCGGGTGCGCTGCACCCACCCAGCGAGGGTTACCTCTTTGCCACAATCTGCCAGACGTAGCTCCCCGCATGTATTGGTTCTATACATAGTGTTATATAAGTATTTGTATTTTAGGCGCAAAATTACAATTTTTTATTTGAAATGGAAAAAGATATGGTGATATGCTCTAAAAATAATGTTAAAAGATGATGGATATGGCAAAAGGCTGAGAAACTTTTCATACTTTTGTATGTCATATAAAATATCAGCATTAAAAATTGACTATAATGAAAAGAATTTTATTCATGGCCATGCTGCTTATAGCTGGTGTGACAACAACATTTGCCCAGGCGAAGATTTCGTTTGACAAGTTGACGAATGACCTTGGAACATTCTCTGAGGCCAATCCGGTGCAGAAGTGCACTTTTACATTCACCAATACAGGCGACAAGCCCCTTATCATCAACCAGGCTGTAGCAAGTTGCGGATGCACGGTTCCACAGTATACCAAATCGCCTATTAAGCCAGGTGAGAAGGGTACCATTACGGTGACATACAATGGCAAGGGTAAATTCCCAGGTCATTTCAAAAAGACAGTTACCATCCGTACAAATGGCGTGCCGGAGATGACGCGGCTCTATGTTGAAGGCGTCATGACGGAAGCCAAGAGCGGCAAATAACTTCGACATTGCTTAGACATTCTTCCTCTGAAGACTTTTCTTCTGTAGGGAAGGATGTCTAACTGCTATATCACCCCTATCTACGAAACTTAATTTTAACCTAAAAAATACCATATGGAAGAAAAACCTACAAATGCCCTTTCCGGGCATTTCAACAAGAAGAAAGCGCTATGGTGTCTGGTAACGCTTATCCTGACGCTCATAGTTTGGAACCTTCCGGCTACTGTCTTTGGTATTGCCGGTCTCACGGTAGTTCAACAACGTGTCATCGCCATCTTCGTCATGGCTGTGATGTTATGGCTTACTGAGGCTATCCCTGCCTGGGCGACATCGGTGACCATCATCTTTGTATTGCTATTTTTTGTCAGCAATTCTTCGTTCAACTTTATGCAAGGTAGTGAGGGACAATATGGTCAGCTTCTCGACTCCGTGGGTATCATGGCCTGCTTTGCCGACCCCACCATCATTTTGTTTCTCGGTGGCTTCATTCTGGCCATAGCAGCAACGAAGTCGGGATTGGACGTCTGGATGGCAAAGACAATGATAAAGCCTTTCGGTAAGAAAAGCGAAAACGTCCTTTTAGGATTTCTTCTTATCACAGGTTTCTTTTCCATGTTCATCTCCAATACCGCCACGGCAGCCATGATGCTGACATTCCTCACCCCTGTCTTCAAGGCATTGCCTGCCAACGGAAAGGGACGTATCGCATTGACAATGGCTATCCCCATCGGTGCCAATCTCGGCGGTATGGGCACACCTATAGGTACACCTCCTAATGCCTTCGCCTTCAAAGTTCTCAACGACCCAGCTGGCATGAACCTCGACATCAGCTTTGGTCAATGGTTTGCCATCATGGGCCCCCTCGTCATCATTCTGCTTGTCATTGCATGGTTGCTTCTACGCAAGTTCTTCCCCTTCTCACAGAAGACGATAGAGCTCAATATCGAAGGCGACATGCATCGCAACTGGCGCACAGCAGTGGTAGGCATCACCTTTGCCATCACCATCATCCTCTGGATTTGCGGAAAACAAGTAGGTATCAATGCCAATACCGTTGCCATGCTTCCTATCGCCGTCTTTGCCTTCACGGGCGTCATCACAGCCAAAGACCTTCAGGACATTGACTGGGGAGTTATCTGGATGGTAGCCGGTGGCTTTGCCTTGGGCATGGCCATGAACGGTACTGGACTGGCACAGGTAGCAGTAGAGTCTATTCCTTTCGGAGAATGGAGCCCCATCGTGATGCTAATTATCGCGGGGCTCGTATGCTACTTCCTTTCCAACTTCATCAGTAATACGGCTACAGCAGCCTTGCTCATACCTATCCTCGCCGTCGTCTGTAATGGCATGGGCGACAAGCTCAATGTTATCGGTGGCGACTCCACCATTCTTATCGGCATTGCCGTCGCAGCATCAGCAGCCATGTGTCTGCCAATCTCCACACCGCCTAACGCCATCGCCTACTCTACCGGACTTATCGAGCAGAAAGATATGGCCAAAACAGGACTCTGTGTAGGTATTATTACACTCGTCCTCGGATTCTGCGTTCTCATCGTGGCTGGAAAAATGGGAGTCTTCTAATTTTGTAATAAATTTAATATCATAGAAAAGCCTCGCCGAAGAGATATCGGCGAGGCTTTTTATTTTGGTCTGATATAGAGGCTTAGTTCAAACCAAGGCTTTTCTTGATAGCCTCAATCTTCTCCATGCCCTTCTTGTCGAGTGCTTCATATTCTGAAGCATCGTGCATGACACCCTTGACCTCTATGTAGAACTTTATCTTTGGCTCCGTACCAGAAGGACGGACGCTGACCTTTGTGTCATCGTCGCAGAACCACTGCAGCACATTGCTGGTCTCCGGCATCTCGAGCTTGGCCTTCTTGCCCTGAGCGTCAGTGGCCTCAAGGGTCTTATAGTCCTTCCAAAGCACCACCTTAGAACCACCAAGCTCTTTAGGAGGATTAGCGCGGAAGTCAGCCATCATCTTCTGAATCTCCTCAGCTCCGGTCTTACCAGGACGCTCCACATTGATAGTGAATTCCTTGGAGAAGCCGTATTCCTTATAGACCTCCATCAAAATGTCGTAGAGCGTCTTGCCCTTATCTTTGGCATAGGCACAAATCTCAGCGAGCAGCGAGCAGGCAGAGACGGCGTCCTTATCACGAACGAAGTCCTCGGCTAGGAAGCCGTAGCTTTCCTCACCGCCACCGATATATTTCTGCTTACCCTCTGAGAGACGAATCTCACGGGCAATCCACTTGAAGCCTGTGTAGCAGTCACGCATCTCAACGCCCTGCTTGTCGGCAATTTTCTTGATAAGCTCTGTGGTGACGATGGTCTTGACAATGAAGTCGGTAGGCTTCAGCAAGCCCTTGGCCTTGCGGTTGGAAATAATGTACCACAGGAATATCATGCAGGTCTGGTTACCATTAATCAGCACCCACTCACCCTTATCATTCTTGCAGGCCATGCCCACACGATCAGCATCAGGGTCACTGGCCATCAGAATATCAGCATCAATCTCCTTAGCGAGATTCAGACCAAGAGTAAGAGCCTCAGCAAACTCGGGATTAGGACGGTCCACAGTGGGGAAGTTGCCATCCTTGATCATCTGGGCAGGAACACACCAGACATTGTCAAAGCCCCAGTAAGCTAAAGAGCGAGGAATGATGACACGACCAGCTCCATGGAGAGGAGTATACACAATCTTCAGGTCATGTTGTTTTTTGATAACCTCTGGGTCAATAGAGATGGTACGGATCTGACGCAGATATGGCTCATCGATGTCCTCACCGATAATCTGAATGAGATCCTTATTGCCCTCAAACTTGACATCCTTGATAGTGCACTTATTCACCTCGTCAATGATGCCCTTATCATGAGGGGCCAGCACCTGAGCACCATCTTCCCAATAAGCTTTATAGCCATTATACTCACGCGGGTTGTGGCTGGCTGTAATGTTGACACCAGCCTGGGCCTTAAGGTAGCGAATGGCAAAAGAGCACTCAGGAGTTGGACGAAGGTCATCGAAGAGATAAGCCTTGATGCCGTTGGCAGAGAAAATATTGGCTACCGTCTCAGCATATAAACGACTGTTGTTGCGGCAGTCATGACAGACAACGACTGAAATCTCGTCGCGATCCTTGAAATTCTTCTTCAGATAGTTGGCAAAGCCCTGAGTGGCCATACCTACTGTATAGATATTCATACGGTTGGATCCTGCACCCATAATGCCACGAAGACCACCCGTACCAAACTCCAGATCCTTGTAGAAGCTCTCTATCAAGTCTGTCTTGTCTTCTTTGTCAAGCATTGCCTGGACGGCCTTGCGGGTGTCAGCGTCGAAAGCAGGATCAAGCCATTGCTTGGCCTTGGCCTCACACTGCGCAATCAACTCTTTGTTGTTCTCCATAGTGATTGTTGTTGTTTAAAAATTGTTTATACGTTCTTTTTGTGGCAAAGATAGCATATTTTTTTTGATTACTATAGTTGTGCAAATTAATTTTTGTAAATTTGCACAAGATTTGTAGTTCACATTCTCAGACATTTAAAAACCACAACAAGCATGTACTTTACCGGAATAACAATTGCCGTTTGCACATTTCTTATAATAGGGCTCTTTCATCCCTTGGTTATCAAGACAGAATACTATTTTGGCACACGCCCCTGGTGGATCTTCCTTGTAGCCGGCTGCCTGTGTATCGTCTCTTCCATCTGCGTCGCCGAACCTATTGCCTCTTCATTGATAGGTGTTCTGGGGGCTTCTTTCCTTTGGTCTATCGGCGAACTCTTCGAGCAGAAGAAACGCGTCGAAAAAGGATGGTTCCCGAAGAATCCTAAAAGACGTGACGAAACACAATAAAATGCTTTTTGCCCTATTTTCATCAATCAGGGCCCTCTCTGAAGGCCAGGTATAATTCACGTTAAAATACTATTATTTCCGCTCGCAATTGCAGAAATTTGCTAACTTTGCAATAAGTAACATCTAAATCTTAATGGCATGTTAACAGCAAAAATGCAAGACGCTATCAATGCGCAAATCAACGCCGAATATTGGTCGGCTTATCTCTATCTTTCCATGGCAGCTTTCGCCAACTCCAATGGCTATCCTGGCTTCGCCAACTGGTTTGAAATACAGTACCAGGAAGAGCTCGACCACGTAAAGATTTTCTTCGACTACGTGCTCCAGCGCGACGGCCGTGTCATCCTCAAACCTATCGATGCCGTACCTACAGAATGGAAGTCTCCGCTTGACCTCTTTGAGAACACCCTCAAGCATGAGCAGAAAGTCACCTCGCTCATCAATGAACTCTATGCTACCGCAGTTGCCGACAACGACTTTGCCACACAGAGCATGCTGAAATGGTTTATCGACGAGCAGGTTGAAGAAGAAGAGAATGCCAAGACCATCATCGACAGCCTGAAGATGATTGGCGACAACGGGTATGGTCTGTATACCCTTGACAAGGATCTCGCCGCACGCGTGTATACCCAGGCAGCACCCTTAGCCAACAAAAACGCATAAAGAGACTTCATAAAGAAAAAAAACGCAGCCTACAGAAATGTAGACTGCGTTTTAATAATATCTTTGTCAGTAAGATTTAAAGGTCTTAGGCGAGAACAACCTTGCCTGCATCACCCTTCACCTTACCCTCTTTCAGGAGCCAGCCGATACCTAAAAGGACCTCGACTTCAGTCTTGCCTGTGAGAGAGACGAGCTCTTCAACAGACTTTGCCTCACCAGCAGCATAAAGAGCCTGGTATACATCACCAGCGCGGAATCCTGCATTCTCTGCATCTACGAAGATTTCTTCTTTCTTTGCAGCTGCCTTTACAACTTTCTTCTCTGTTGTCTTCTTTGCTGTTGTCTTAGGAGCAGCTTCTGTAGTAGCTTTCTTTCTTGCCATAATTTAGTAAATTTATAATTATATTTTCGGACTTTTTGGTAACTCTTTCATTTATTTTTTGCAAATGTAAGCATTTAATTTTAATGGAGATAGAAAAAGAAGAAAGAAAAATCGAAAAAATACGCGCTTTCCGCCCGTTAGTGGTATTTTTTGATTTAGGTCAAAGAAAAGAGCCATCAGAATTGATTTCTATCAAGCCAAAATAATTCTTCTGCATTTCTAACAGCTTATATTATAATACATTTGGATTGCAATTTCTTCCGAAACAAAATTACAAAATAAATACTATTATCAAGTTATCACCTAATGCAGAAACTTAGATAAAAAAAACGCCCGGACTCCAATGGAATACCATCAGAATCCAGGCGCAAAATATCATAATCAGTGATTAGTCAAGCCACTTCACATAGCAGAAATCCTGACGATGGGGCAACTTGGCATTCTTCGGGAACATGCGTACGCATGTCTTGAAAGTGCCAGCGTGCTCAGGCTCAATTGTGAGCTCGAACTTATAGTTGTTTCCATTGTGACCAACCATCTTGAACTCGTCAACTTGGTAGATACGGCGATCGCTTGGATCTGCATCCGGCTTCAGGATGACCATCTCCAGACCAACGGCGTTGTTAAGGCCCTGCTCGTCGATGGTATAACGCAGTGTATACTTCTTGCCAGTCTCACCACCATTTGTCAGAGGCTCTACCTCCTTGCTGACAACATTGATGCTATCCCAGCGCTCAGCAACAGTCTCCTTCCACTGAGCAATCTCCTTAGCGAGACGGTTGTTGTTGGCCTGCAACTTAGCAGAACGCTCAGCCTCTTTCTCATAGAACTTGCTGTAGTAGTCGTCGAGCTGACGCTTCATCGTATAGTGAGGAGCAATCTCAGCGATAGAGTTCTTGATGACCTTAATCCAGCCCTCGCTGTAGCCATTCTTGTTCTTAGCATAATACAGAGGAACGATATCGTGCTCAAGAAGCGAGTAGATAGTAGCTGCATCCAGTGCATCCTGATACTGCTGGTTCTGGTAGGTACGCTCCTGAGGCAGTGCCCAACCGGCATCCTTACGGTAGCCCTCAACCCACCAGCCGTCAAGGACGGAGAGGTTGACAACACCATTCATCTCAGCCTTCTCACCAGATGTTCCGGAAGCCTCGAGCGGACGAGTCGGTGTATTCATCCAAATGTCTACACCAGAGACAAGGCGACGGGCAAGCTGCATGTCATAGTCCTCAAGGAAGATAATCTTACCCAGGAACTCAGGGCGCTGGCTGATCTCGTAGATTCTCTTGATCAAACCCTGACCAGCGCCATCAGCAGGATGAGCCTTACCAGAGAAGAAGAAGAGAACGGGATGCTCAGGGTCGTTGACTATCTTGCTCAGACGATCAAGGTCGGTGAAGAGCAGATGTGCACGCTTGTAAGTAGCGAAACGACGGCAGAAGCCTATCATCAGTGCATTGGGGTTGATACGCTCCAGAAGAGACACCACACGTGCTGGATCACCCTGATTACGCAGCCACTGCTTGGTGAACTTGTCGCGGATATACTTGATGAGCTTCTCCTTAAGAGCCATACGAGTCTTCCAAATCTCATCGTCAGGCACATTATAAATGGCATGCCAGATCTTTTCATTGCTCTGATCGCTCATGAAAGTAGGATCAAAGTACTTGTCGTAGACCTTACGCCACTCTGTTGCGCACCATGTGGGGAAGTGGACACCATTAGTCACATATCCTACATGGTTCTCCTCTGGGAAGTAGCCTTTCCAGATAGGAGCGAACATCTTCTGGCTCACCCATCCGTGGAGCTTTGACACACCATTGACCTCCTGGCAGGTGTTGCAAGCAAAGATACTCATGCAGAAACGCTCGCTGTGGTCATTAGGATTCTGACGACCCATTCCGATGAACTCATCCCAGGAGATGCCAAGCATAGCAGGATAAGCACCCATATACTTACCAAAGAGCCCCTCGTCGAAGTAGTCATGACCGGCAGGGACAGGAGTGTGAACAGTGTAGAGGGAAGAAGCGCGGACGAGCTCAAGAGCCTGGTTGAATGTCAGACCATCCTTGACATAGTCCACAAGGCGCTGCAGGTTGCAGAGAGCAGCATGACCCTCGTTGCAGTGATAGAGCTGCTTCTTGATGCCTAACTTCTTAAGCATCAGCACGCCGCCCATACCTAACAGAATCTCTTGCTTCAGGCGGTTTTCCCAGTCACCACCATAGAGGCTGTGGGTGATAGGACGGTCGAACTCTGAGTTCATATCGTTGTCGGTATCAAGAAGATAGAGCTTGATACGGCCAACGTTGACACGCCAGACAAGAGCATGCACCTGATAGTTCACATAAGGAACATCGATAACAACCTGATTGCCGTTCTCATCGAGGACACGCTCAATAGGCAGAGAGTTGAAATCCTGTGCGTCGTACTTGGCAATCTGCTGGCCGTCCATGCTCAGGCTCTGTGTGAAGTAGCCGTAGCGATAGAGGAAACCAATGCCGCACATATCGACATTGGAGTCAGAAGCCTCCTTCATATAGTCGCCGGCAAGCATACCCAGACCACCAGAATAAATCTTCAGCACCTGGTTCAGACCGTACTCCATAGAGAAGTAAGCAACAGAGGGACGCGTAGCATCGGGCTTAACATCCATGTACGCACGGAACTTAGCGTAGACGTCCTTCACCTTCTTCATGAGGGCCTTGTCCTTGACGATGGCCTCTTTACGATCGTAACCTAAACGGTCGAGGAGTAAAACAGGATTATGACCCACTTCCTCATAGAGCTCTTCGTCGAGGCTCTTGAAGAGATTGCGTGCCTCATAGTTCCAAGCCCACCACATATTGTGTGCGAGCTCGTTGAGACATTCCAACTGCTCAGGGAGGCTGGATTTGATGTTCAGCGATTTCCACTGAGGTTCATTGGCGTAATCAGCTTTAATTTTCATAATGTTTGGATTATACAGTTGATTTTATTATCCGTCTATTAAGTGGAGGATGATTATCTTCTCCTTTCTTCCTATCCTCTAACTATATAATAATGTGTAAACTTATGCTCTTTTCTGCCTCTCTATTGCCTTTTTAAGTGCAAAATTGTAAGCCTTCTCATAATATTTAATAAAATGGCTCCAGAGTGCTTTCTTGGAAAGGCGTTCGGCGTTGATACGCGAAGCCTTCACATCGGCCGGCGCCATCTCTGAATATTCATAGATAGTCTCCTCGATAGCATTGGCCACATCACCATAGTTGCTGTCAGTGCGATGAACAACCTTCACGCCATCCACGATCTCTCCATAATGACCAAGTTCTGAGTTGACCCACAAGCCAAAGCCTGCAAGGTCAGTGGTCACACAAGGCACTTTGAAAGCAATGGATTCTAAAGGTGTATATCCCCATGGCTCATAGTAAGATGGGAATACGCAGAGGTCGTTACCCAAGACAACATCGTAATATGAGAGATTGACAATACCGTCATCACCAGTGAGATAGCAAGGTATGAAGAAAACGTCGGCCTTGCTGCCTTTGGCATTATTGATACCTAAGCTACGGAACTTGCAGAGCGTATTGTCACTATCCATATTGTTCAGCCAATGTGTGAGAACCGGCTGCTCCAAAGCTCCAGCAGACTGCATCGCAGAGTTCAGCTTCTCTTGCAAGTCTTTTCTCGGCTCACGCACCCAAGCTGGTACATCTATGAAGGCCACGACACGCTTCTTCAGACGTGCGTCGTTTCTGAGGATATTCATAGCATCAATGAAAACATCGATGCCTTTGTTACGGAACTCATAACGCCCGCTCGTAGAGACGATGAGCGTATCATCACCAAACTGTTCACCGGTGAGTGCATTGGCTATAGCCAAGAGCTTCTCTCGGGCAGCTTTACGCTTTCGAGTAAACTCAGCGCCCTTCGGCACAAAGTTATTCTCAAAGCCATTAGGCAATACCACGTCAACAGGTTTATCAAGGAGTTGTTTGCATTCCCGAGCTGTGATCTCACTCACAGTGGTGAAGCAATCGACATACTTGGCAGTCTGATGCTCAATAGAATGCTTACTCTGCATATTGAGCTCCTCGGCCATCTGGTTACCATTGTAACCCTTAAAGTAGTCGTATAGCGGTTTGTTGTTGCCTGCTATGCTGCGCCCAATGCTTGTAGCATGGGTCGTGAATATCGTGGCTATCTCAGGCACATGTCTGTGGATATAAAGCAATCCAAGACCTGTCATCCATTCGTTGCCATGATAGACGACTTTCTTGGAAGGATCGATATTATAATAGTAGAAGCTCTGCACCACAAGAGCTGCTGCATACGAGAACATGGAAGCCTCATCGTAGTCGCCATAGGCATGCAGGCTGTCAACCTGATATTTCTTCCAGAGATTACCATAAATCTCATCCTTGATTTTATAATAAGGAGTAAAGTCTACGAGTATTGCCACAGGCTGACCTGGAATATTCCAGCGTCCCACCTTGACACGCAACCCCTCGGACGCAGCTTTCTTTGTCCACTGGACAAAGAGCGTCTTGTCTTCTGAGAAATACGGGCATGGCTTCTCTTTCCAACAGTCCGGGCCGATGAAAATGAGGTTATCATTCAGTCTGTCGTGCAATGTTTTTGCACGTGTGGAGAGTACGGCGTAAATGCCTCCTACTTTATTACAAACTTCCCAACTTGACTCAAAAATATAATCTGGAAACAATCCTTTCTGTGCCATAAATGATTTCTAATACCCGCAAAGTTACTACAAAAAATATAAAAACAGATTTTATAGCCGATATTTTTTTTCAAAAAAGAGTCTTTTGTTGCATTATTACAGTAACTTTGCACATACCAATTTGTATTAGCATGAAAAAGTTCTTTATTTCAATGGCTTTCGTACTTGTTGCCATTGCAGCATCTGCGCAAAAGTTGGAGAATGGAAAAGATTCAACAACTTTCAAGGGATACCTCTACAATGCCCAATACGACGTCTATATCCGTATGGATTTCTATCATAACAACGTCACCGTCCCCTATCAGGAGATCTATGGTCCCATGCCCGGATTCTTTGGGGATAAGCAGGATGGTAGAAAGTGGTTGTTCACCGATGCTACCATAAAAGATGCCAAGACAGCCGAGATTCAGATCATCAACGACTATGGCAGTGAGGATCTCACTGCTACACTGACACAGATTAACGACTCCACATTCCGGCTCAAACAAGGAAAGGGAAGTACGATAAAAATTGCCCGTAACCGCAAATGGGTAAAAATGCCTGACGAGCTTGATTTTGTAAAGAAATGAAGATAACGAAAAAGAGATTTACATTAGGATTTTTTGCCGCCACAGCCTTGTTGGCTGCCATCAGGCTCATCTTTCCATCCATAGCGCAGGGCAGCAACCAAGATATCAAAGCTGCATCGTCGGACACAAAGAAAGAGGCTCCCAGTCACGTCGCTGCTTTACCTGTGGCGTTGAGCGACAAAGATATGAAGACCATCTATATGGGTGCCGACGGTAAGGAAGTGAAAAGCCGCATCTACAGTGTCCCGGGATTTGAAGTCTCCTTCCCTGACCAAAACGATGTCCAGCTCATCGCAGCGGCTAAATGGGGCGTTAAGCCGGTGGCTGACAGCACAGAGGCTTCCAAGAACAAGAAACAACTCGTCTATATCAGTGCCAACCCTTACTTTTATGTGGACCGGCTTCGTGACAGCTCCCCTTATCTCGTTCCAAGGGCCGCTGTCTTGTTGCAGGACATCGGCCGCAACTTCTTCGATTCTTTGGAAGTGAAGCACATCCCTCTCCATAAGATTATTGTGACGAGCGTCTTGCGCACCAAGGCCGATGTAGAGCGCTTGCAGAAGAAAAATCCCAATGCTAAAGCCAACAGCTGCCACCTTTACGGCACTACCTTTGACGTCTGTTACAATAGATATAAGACTGTAGAGGCACCTGGCGAACATCGCCGGGAGGTGCGCAACGACACCTTGAAATGGGTGCTGGCAGAGGTTATGCGTGATATGCGCGAACAGAACCGGTGCTACATCAAATATGAGGTAAACCAAGGCTGCTGGCATATCACTGTCAGATAACAGCATGAATCATAGTAGCGACAGCCTATCCTAAGATTTGATAGGCTATTGCAGCTATGATAGCCAACGCAATAGCAGTTATCACAAGTCGCAGCAGGCAACCAGCCACTTTCTTGATAACAAAGCCCGCCACAATGATGACCAGAAGAATGGTGATATAATAAGTAGCAGAATCATTGACGACAGAAGCTGCGAGAACGCCATTCTGAATTGACGCGATAAGTTGTGGTGTCATAATAATGGTTGTTGAAAAGCCTGCGGAATATCCGTTTTAAACTCCAACGGCTTATGAGTGACAGGATGATAAAAGCAAAGTTTATAAGCATGCAGGCACAACCGACCTATAGGGTCATCACCATTGCCATATTTAAGGTCGCCACAGACAGGGTGTCCCATATCGGCCGCGTGAACACGGATCTGGTTCTTGCGTCCGGTCTCAAGCCGAAACTCTACAAGAGAATAACCATTACCATTATCTGAACGTTGCAAGACACGGTAATGGCTGATAGCTATCTTCCCACCATTATCGTAATTAGAGCTATAAGTGAAATAAGCCTTGTTGTCCTTAAGCCAGCTCTCAATCGTTCCCTCATCCTGCTCCACCGTTCCTGAGAGAAGTGCAACATAGCGTCTGTCGTAGACAATGTTATGCCAGTCACTCTCCAGCGCCAGCTCCGTCTGCTTATCCTTGGCGTAGAGCATCAGACCACTGGTATCACGGTCGAGTCTATGCACGACATGGGCTTGACAATGCTGGCGCGTCTTACGGAAATAGTCGTCTAAGATCGTCTTGACATTGAGTGAACTGTGCCCCGCTGCCATGGAGAGGATGCCTTGGTGCTTGTCTATGACTACGATATAACGGTCCTCATAGACAATACGGAGGTATCGGCTGTGGAACTCGTCATTCTGCTTCGACCGGCTAATGGTAATCTTCATGCCAGGCTTCAGCGGAAAATCAAACTGTGTCACCGTCTTCCCATTTACTCTCACGCCATGACCGGAGAGTGTGGCCTTGACCTTAGTGCGGCTCGTGTGTAGGTTGGCGAGAAGCCAGTCAAGAAGGAGAGCATCCTCCTTGACGGTATAAGAGTTGTATTGCTTATCCATTAACAAATTAACTATCCGAAGAGTTATTCCTTTCTTTTCCAGATATTGGTGATCTTATGACGTATCGCAAAGATATTACACAAGCTCACAATGACGAGGAGTATCAGTCCGAGACAAACAGCAGGGAGCATAGTGCCTAAGTCTACATCAGGGAAGAGAGCAGAAATCACGCCTGTATAGTAAGACCTGACAAAGACAAGGACGACGAGGGCTATAACCAACACTCCGAGGTTGAGACCCACTGTGAGGAGTTGGTAAGGTTTAGCCACCTGCCCAGGACTGTATCCGATAAGTAAGAGGTTCTCAAGCTTTGATGAGTTTTTCTGCACGAGAAGATAGATACTCAGCATAAGGATATAGAAGCTCAGCGCTGAGATGACAAGTCCCACAGCCATCACCATCGTTACCATGAGGCGAAGGAAATAAGTTGTCTTCTCTGCATCGAGCTTATCATTCTCCACCTCATAACCTTTCCGGTCAAAATAAGATGTCATCAGCTCCGTCTTACTATTATCCGGTTCTATGATAAGCCGAGTCGGGTCACTGGTCTTGCCCTGTGCAAAAGTCACATTGCTCCAATCCATAAAGGCCTGTGGCACAAGGATAGACGACACACGATTGGAGAAGCCTATCACCTTTCCCTTAAACGATTGGCTCTTGCCATCGCCCTGAATAAAGATGTCGAAATCAATCATCCCCACCAAGCCATCGCTGATCTTTGGCAGCGAGCGGCTTTGGGCAAAGCCAAAGTTATACATTGCTATATAGCTCCTTGGCAAGATGATAGGTACTACATGCTCACCAGGAGTATAGCGCCATTCCCCTTTAGGAGCATCGACAAACTCATCAGGAATACTCTCAAAGAAGAGCTCAGAGTTCAGAACATTGGTACCGCCTACACCCATATGTGCTGTAACCGTATACTGGTTAGGTGTGAAGACACCTGTCTTGAGGGTGAAGCCAGCATTCTTAAGATTGCTGACATCCTCAGCTGTGAAGGCATTGGAACTGCCTGAGATGGTGTTACCTGTTCCTACCTTTTTCTCCACGATGATGTAGTCTGACTTCATAAACGCATCGTCGGCTGTGAACACCGGCATGACGTCACGATAGAACTGGTATCCGAGGAGAACGATGAGCATACCAAAAAGATTGGCAAAGAAGAAGCCCGTAAATTGGGCGATGCTGATATGTTGCCTTAAAAGTTTCCAAACGAGATTCATAGCCTTACCACCCTTTCATAGTTTAGGTCCATGTGTTTACCAATACTTGTCACAATGACACCGGCTCCTTGCTTCTTCGCCTCTGCCATCATGATGTCACCCATGATTCGCGCATTATTATCGTCAAGGTGAGAGATGGGCTCGTCAGCGAGAATAAAATCGAAAGGCTGCACCAGTGCTCGTATCATGGCCACGCGCTGCTGTTGGCCGAAAGACATCCGGCCGATTTTGGCATTGACCTTATCAGCGATGCCAAGCATGTCAAACCACTGCAAGATTTCTTCCTCTGACTTAAAACCCGTGAGTTTGTTCTTTATCTGCACATTCTCCATAGCTGTGAGCTCAGGGAAGAGACGAAGTTCCTGAAAAAGATGACTGATATGTGTGCGACGCATAGACACCCACTGGCTCACCGTATAATTATGAGTGTTGTCAGCGTCGAAGAGAACATTACCGTCGTAGTCATGGCGGTAGCCGACAACATAGCTACAGAAAGTACTCTTACCTTTTCCCGAGTCAGCCTCAACAAGATAGAGATGGCCTTTCTCGAATGTAATGTCATTGTTCCAGATGTCAGACTCCATATCAGCGATATGCTCGGAGAAGACGTGAGGAACAACCTGCTTGAAAGTTATTGACTGCATATTACAGACTTTTATTTCAATGTATAAACGATAGTATTGATGTTTCCAAACATCGGCTTCAACAAAGCTGTCACTGCTGATGCCTTTGTTCCCTGAAGTGCGGCAAAGTTGACAATCATAACAAGTTTCTGGCCTACGATCATCTTCTGCAAGTCCTGACTGATAGGCTTGGTTGCCGGCTTAATGCTCTGCAAAGCCTCCTGGGCTGACCCTCCACTCATATATTGATTGTCGGCCGTAACACCGAAGTAATAAGTAGTGCCATCACTGGTATAATAGAAGCAGTTGGGTCCCCAGTCGGCAATGCGCCCGCCCGCCGGAACGCTCTGCTTCCAGTAGTCCACATCCTTCAGCCACGGTGCACCAGAAAGACGTGCTGCCATCTTCATATCAAAAGTGCCTTTACCAAGCGAAGAACTCGTCAGTGAGAGGTCACCGTTGACACTACGGATGATATTATCCATGTCGATAGCAGCATTGATACCATTGAGCATAGCAGAAATAGCGGCACTCTGCTTGATGATATTGTGATATTTATTGCCGTCAACATTCATAAACATACCTAAGACGTCAGTGGCAGTCATCGACTTGACATAGTCTCCTTTGATAGGTCGATAGACACTCCGTGAGGCTGTGAGGGCATCATTAATCTGTTTCTTAAAAGAGATGGTTCTGCCCTGCATCAGCAGCCTCCCACCTTTAATCTCCATGCCTGCCGTCAATACGATGTCAGAGGGATCAGTGCCTTTTGGCGCTCCTATTGTGAAAGGTGCTGCAAACTGCTGTGGCAGTGCCTGCGTCTGCGCAACCAGTGCCATAGGAGCTTGGATGGAGTCGAGTTGGTCAAACATAGGCGTTCCCTTAATGCCATTGTCCTCATCAGCGTTGAGATAACGTGCCATCAGTGTGATGAGGTCGTCCTGCTGGGCCGGGACAACAGGTCCCATAAGCAGTGCTGCCTTATCGGAGAATCCTATCACCCATCCTGAAGGCAGCGCTGAGAAATGGCAATGCCGACGCTCCCTGACCGTAAGTTTTGCTGCTGTAAGTGCATCAGCGAGTTTGTCATCATCGCTGACTTTTGAGCACAATCCCAGATTACCCTGCTCGTCCTCGAAGAAGTAGACTTGCGAAGAAAGGTCAAGGCCTGTGTCATCAAGATTGCTTACATGCAACAATGTTTTCAATATCAATGGACTCTTGCTGCCGCTGAGCTTGGCCGGATTAAAAGAGATAAGCAGCGAACTCTCACGCGGTATGGCGTTGATATAATCACTGTTGGAACAGGAAGAGAAGAATAATGCAAAAACAGCCATCAGAAAGACTGTTGCTATCCTAAATCTTTTCATTGGTAAAAGAAATATTTTATGCTAAATGCGTTTCACTAATTGAGCCATCGTCACTGCCATCAGCCCTGCTGTTTCAGTGCGCAATCGGCTGTTTCCTAATGTCACGGGCTGGAAACCGTGAGCCAGCGCCTGCTGCACCTCATCGGTAGAGAAGTCGCCTTCCGGCCCCACGAGAACACAGACCGAGGCATTGGCAGGAAGTTTCTGAAGACTGTCTAAGAGGTCGACACGCGGACGGTCGTCGTAACAATGGGCTATGAACTTAAAATCATCGGCACATGAGGAGACAAAGTCAGCAAAAGGCGTCATACCAACAACATGAGGCATAAAAGCTTTCCGACTCTGCTTCACGGCGGAAACGACAATCTTATCGATTCGCTCCGTCTTGACGATATGACGTTCAGAGAATTGACAGTCGACAAAGGTTATGCCATCGAAGCCCACCTCCGTGGCCTTCTCTGCCATCCATTCCACACGCTCCATCATTTTCGTAGGCGCTATGGCAAGATGAATACTTCCCCGCCATGTTTTCTCTTGAGGCAATGCCTTTAGTATACGGTAGAAACACCTTTTCTTATTTGCCATACCCACCTCAGCCTGGTAGAAACAACCCTTGCCGTCTATCAGCCATATCGGGTCACCCTCTGAAAGGCGAAGCACTTTCACGGCATGCTGAGCCTCCTGCTCGGGAAGTTCCTCGGCATTGCCGGCATCGGGAACATAGAAAAATCGCTCCTCTTTCATGACTTGTCCTGATCTTTTTCTTTACGTCGCTCCATCTCATCCCGAAGCTGAGAGGCCAGTTCATAGTTTTCGTCGCTGATGGCCTTATCGAGTGCCTTGCGCAACATTGACATAGATAGCGTGTTGACAGGTAAGGCTACACCCTCAGAACGAATATCAAAAGGAGAGCTCTGCTTTAAGAACAAAGTCTCGTCAATATACAAGGGTATCTTATTCTTACTGACATAACTGAGCAGGATGGCGTCTGGAGCAGAAATAGCCACCTGGTCAAGGGTGTCGACATTGCTCAGAATAGCTGTATAGTTGCCTTTATTCAACCCTGTGATGACGACCTCCAGATCAAGATTCGTTTGCCAACGAATGACCTTCAGCAACACATCAATGAGCTGATTGGACTGCGCCCCGACCTTATCATCATGTTTCTTAAAGTCTTCCAGTGCCGCACCATCACAGGGCACAGCTATCTGCCGTTCCTGAAAAGGGTCCGTGAGAATGATAAGGCCCTCGTTGTCGCTGTCAACGACCTCTGTAGCCTGATGAAAAAAGAGTTGTAATCTTGCCATTGAGTTTATTTCTGTTTTCTTGCCGACCGGAAAGACATGGCAAAGGCGATGCCCACTGCCAAAGCAAAACCGGCAAAGATGAACCAACAGGTTGTCCAGTCGCCCATCAAGTAGGAAGTGTCGCCCACCTGCGTCCAACTACAGAAATGGTTGACGATGGCACCTGCCGAGAGAGTTCCTATAGTAGCGCCAAGACCATTGGTCATCAACATAAACAATCCCTGTGCCGACGCCTTTATCGACGGGTCGCACTCCTTATCTACGAAGATACCACCGGAGACATTGAAGAAATCGAATGCCACACCATAGACGATACAGGATAGGATGAAGAGCAGCACTCCGGGCATAGAGGGATTGCCTATTCCAAAGAGCCCAAACCTCAGCACCCATGCAAACATAGCGATGAGCATAACACCCTTGATGCCATACCGTTTCAGGAAGAAAGGTATGAGAAGGATACAGAATGCCTCACTCACCTGCGATATGGAAGTAAGGAGTGTGGCATTGCTGGCAGCAAAAGAAGTGGCCACAGCCGGATCACTGCTTCCCTGGAAACTGGAGATGAAAGGGCCTGCAAAACTATTGGTAACCTGCAACGACATACCTAACAGTGCCGAGAAGATAAAGAACAGCGCCATACGGCGATCCTTGAAAAGTTTGAAGGCGTCAAGACCCATCTGCTGTGAGATGGTACGCTTCTGATGGTTCTCACACCGAACAAGCCGACAAGGAGGTAATGAGAAAGTGTAGAGAAAGAGCAGAAAACTGAGGATGCCCGAGACAAGGAACTGGTTATAAGTATACTGGAACTTATGTGTGTCCTGGGCAAAAGTCAGGAAGAAAGAACCATTATCCCACACGGCACTGTTGACAAACCACATCACAATGATGAACCCCACAGTACCACACGAGCGGATAGGAGGAAAATCAGTGACGGTATCGCCGCCATTGTTTTTCAGAATAGTGAAGGCCGTCGTGTTAGACAACGCCAAGGTAGGCATATAGAAAGCGACACTCAGCGTATAGAGGGTGATAAAAAGCGGCTTATTGGCAACCTCATTACCGAAGCCCGCTGCCATACCTTGCTGCCAGAGCATAACCATGAAGGCACCGGCAAGCAAATGGCAGATGCCGAGCAGTCTCTGCGGCTGAATCCATTTGTCTGCAACGATGCCGATAAGTGTTGGCATAAAGATGGAAACGATGCCCTGGATGGCATAGAACAAGGATATCTCGGCACCCAACCCCGCTACTCCGAGGTAATTGCCCATACACGTCAGATAAGCTCCCCAAACTCCAAACTCGAGGAAGTTCATCAGCGCCAAGCGTACTTTCAAGTTCATATAAGTCTGTGTTAATATTTATGTCTGTGCAAAAATACACATATTTCTTGATATGCCACGTCTGAATCGAAAAAATTATTTCTCTAACATCGGCTTTAAGAAGCGCGGGGTGTATCCGCGTTTGCTGAGAGCCACCTCCTCAGGGGTACCGGCAGCAAGGATCTCACCACCATTGCGACCACCTTCCGGACCTATGTCGATAATCCAGTCGGCAAGCTTGATGACATCAAGGTTGTGCTCAATAATGATAACCGTATTTCCGCGGTCAACAAGCTTCTCCAGCACATCCATCAGAATGCGGATGTCCTCGAAATGCAGTCCAGTCGTCGGCTCATCAAGAATATATAAGGTCTTACCCGTATCCCGTTTAGCAAGCTCTGTGGCGAGTTTCACACGCTGGCTCTCACCACCGGAGAGTGTTGTAGAACTCTGGCCAAGCTTGATATATCCCAGACCTACGTCCTGTAAAGTCTTTATCTTCTGCAAGATATTGGGGACATTGGCAAAGAACTCCACCGCCTGATTAATCGTCATGTCAAGGACATCAGCGATAGACTTTCCCTTATACCGCACCTCAAGGGTCTCACGGTTGTAGCGCTTTCCATGGCATACCTCACACGGCACCATGACATTGGGCAGAAAGTTCATCTCTATAGTCTTATAGCCATTACCTCCACAAGCTTCACAACGTCCGCCTTTGACATTAAAGGAGAAACGTCCCGCTTTGTAGCCCCTAATCTGTGACTCGGGAAGGGAGACGAAAAGGCTGCGGATGTCGCTGAAGACACCCGTATAGGTAGCAGGATTGCTGCGCGGAGTGCGTCCGATAGGACTCTGGTCCACATTGACGACCTTGTCAATGTTGTCTATCCCCTCAATACTCTCATAGGGCATAGGCTTCTTCAGCGACCGATAGAAGTGCTGTGAGAGGATGGGCTGCAACGTCTCGTTGATGAGCGTAGACTTTCCCGAGCCTGAAACGCCGGTGACCACGATGAGCTTTCCCAAAGGAAATTCCACATCAACATGTTTGAGATTGTTCCCTGACGCTCCGAATATCTTGATACTCTTTCCATCACCAGTACGCCGCTGTGCAGGAATCTCAATCTTCCGCTCACCGTTCAGATACTCGGCCGTAATGGTATGTGTCTTGAGCATCTCGGCGGGCGTGCCCTCAAAAACCACTTCCCCACCCTTTCGTCCGGCCTTAGGTCCTATATCTACAATCCAGTCAGCAGCCCGCATCATATCCTCGTCGTGCTCGACCACGATAACGGTATTGCCAAGGTCGCGTAGCTCCTTCAGAGAGTTGATGAGGCGCTCGTTGTCGCGCTGGTGCAGACCGATACTGGGCTCGTCGAGGATATAGAGGACATTGACAAGCTGGGAGCCTATCTGTGTGGCCAGACGGATGCGCTGGCTCTCACCTCCAGAGAGCGTTGCTGACTGCCGGTTCAGCGAGAGATAGTCAAGACCAACCTCCAAGAGGAAGCTAACTCGTGTCTTCAGCTCTTTTAATATCTCATGGGCTATCTTCTGCTGCTGAGGCTCTAAATGCTCCTCAACCTGTGAGAGCCATTCATCGAGCTCCGAGATATCGAGGTTGGCAACTTCCGAGATATTCTTGTCCCAGATGCGATAAGACAAAGACTCTCTCTTTAGCCGCATACCGTGGCAGTCCGGACATGGACTTGTGGCAAGGAACTGGGCTGCCCACTTCTTACTGGCAAGGGAGTCGTCATTCTCCATGACATCGGTAAGATATTTTATCACACCATCGAAAGTGACAAAATAATCACTCGTGGTATGCACGATACTCTTGTCAATGCGCACGTTCTCCACCGACCCGTTGAGAATCTCATCACGAGCATCATCAGGGATGTCGGCATAAGGAGTCTTGAGCGTACACCCGTATTTCTGCAAGATAGCATCAATCTGCCAGAAAATCATCTGGTTTTTGTATTTCCCTAACGGCACAATGGCACCATCATGAATGCTCAACTTTTCATTGGGCACCACCTTCTTCAAATCAATTTCGTTGACAACTCCCAAGCCATGGCATTTCGGGCAGGCGCCCTCCGGTGAGTTGAAAGAGAAGATGTTGGGAGCTGGGTCACCATACGACAGTCCTGTGGTAGGATCCATGAGCCGCTTGGAGAAGTTGCGTGCCTCACCCGTATCCTTATCCAAGACCATAATAGTTCCTTCTCCCTGTTTCATGGCCACGGCGACAGTCTTGCGAAGTCGCTCGTCATCCTTGGCAGAGACCTGCAACTTGTCAATGACGACTTCTATGTTGTGGTTCTTATATCTGTCCACCTTCATGCCCCGCGTTATCTCCTTGATTTCTCCATCAACGCGCATATATAGATAGCCCTTCCGGCGCATGCTCTCGAAGAGTTCGCGGTAGTGGCCTTTACGCTGTCTGACCAGGGGCGCAAGGATATAGACGCGGCGGTCGGCATATTCTTCCAGAATAAGGCTGATGACTTTCTCCTCGGTGTATTTCACCATCTTCTCACCGCTGAGATAGCTATAGGCCGTTCCGGCACGAGCATAGAGGAGGCGGAGATAGTCGTAGATCTCCGTCGTCGTACCCACCGTGGAGCGAGGGTTCTTGTTCGTCGTTTTCTGCTCGATGCTGATGACAGGGCTCAAACCCGAAATCTTATCCACATCCGGACGCTCCATATTGCCTAAGAAGTTGCGGGCATAGGCCGAGAAAGTATCTATATATCGGCGCTGACCCTCGGCATAGATAGTGTCAAAGGCCAGTGACGACTTTCCGGAGCCAGAAAGGCCCGTGATAACCGTCAAAGAGTTGCGGGGAATGCGCACATCGATATTTTTCAGATTGTGGACGCGCGCGCCCTCAACTGTTATCCATTCTGTATTCTTATCTATCATGTTGATTGCTCTTGTTGGACATTAAAAACGCAACGTCTAATCGCCTGTATTGTTAGTATCCTCTGTATACCCTCTTAACAGGTTGACATCTTTTTTGATATTGAATGTACGTCCATCAGCACCCTTAGCCTTGACAAGCACGAAATAGACGCCTTGCTTGACATCCTTGCCATGAAACTTTCCATCCCATCCTCCTGCCGGATCATCCCAGGAATAGAGCTTCTGTCCCCAGCGGTTGAAGATGGTGGCATGGAATTCCACAATACTTCTGTAGCCAGACTTGGCTTTATAGATGTCGTTGATGCCATCGCCATTGGGTGAGAAGGCATTGGGAAACTCTAACTTACTCTCATAGACGGAGACCACTATCGGTGAAGCCTCCGTGGACCAGTATTCATCCGTGTAGGCGACCGTATCGGTGCCATTGACAAAGGTCGCCCACAACTCGACATAATGATTTCCAGAGTCAGAGAAGGTCAGCTCTGTATTTTCGTCATATCTGACGACATAAGGAGCATCGCGCTGTCCCTCTTTATAGAAATGCCACTCGTAATGAGCTGACCACCCGTCAGCATTCTCCACACCGCTGGAAAAGGTGACCGTCAGCGGTGCCGACTCAGTGATGCTCGTTCCCGACTGCTCATTACCTTCACTGTCGGTGTAGGTCGCCACCGGAGAAATCATCGGCATAACGGACTGTGCCATTGCTGATGATACCCAGAAGCTTAACAAGCCTAACATATAAAGCGCATATCTCTTTGTCATCTGTTTTTACTGTATAGAAATGGTGATTGCAGACCAACTTCAGATCTTCTCTTCTTTACCGGTAGAGTCAACATATTTCAGACCATAGCCTTTGAGCCATTTGTCGATAATCTTCCGCGCTATGCTCAGCTTCTGAGGAATCTGTGGTAGTTTGTCATACCTGAACCAAGCTCCACGGGAGAGTTCAGAGCGCTGGAGGTGAATATCCCCAGACTCATACTCGGCCATGAATCCCACCATCAAACCACATGGATAAGGCCACGGCTGAGAGCCGAAATAGGTGAGATTCTTAATGGTGAGATGCGTCTCTTCCATCACCTCGCGTGCTACAGCCTGCTCAAGGGTCTCGCCTGTCTCGACAAAACCGGCCACAAGGCCATAGAAATCGCCTTTGAAGTTGCGGGCATGAACCAGCAGAACCTCGTCGCCACGATGGATGAGGACGATGATGGCTGTAGCGAGTTGCGGCCACACCTCCTTACCACACGCCGTACAACGTTTGGAGATGTCAGTATGCATCTTCATCGGTGCGCCGCAGACTCCACAAAACTGGGTGTTGTGATCCCAGTAGAGCAGTTCCTGACACTTGCCGGCCTTGAGATAGAGGTCAAGAGGCAGGTAGTCGAAAGACGCACGCAGACCGATAAACTCATACCCCGCACTCCGCAATCCTTCATCGGTAATCTCTATCGTACCGGGACTCTCTATATTCAGCGTTTTGACGAGTGTGCCATCCTCCATGGGCGTGACATTCATAATGTGCGTCCAAGGATGGACCTTGACAGGTACCTCAGCAGTACACGGGATAGTGTAGGAGCCATCGGACTGCCGCTGGAGAAGCAACGAAGTCTTAGAAAAAATAAAAAAGAGCGTCCCGCCACAAGATGCGGGTGAAGCGTTTATAGCGTCAGTCATTACTTCAAAGTTTTATTACCGAATCTTACTGTTCGTATGCGAAGCCGTTATTTCTTGCTTCCGAAGAGCAGCTCATAATCGCGTTTGGCCGCAGCCTTTGTCCATGCTTCCGGAATCACCTTCCAGTTGTGGTTGGGTTGAGGGTCCAGGACCTTCTGCCGGCGAATCTCCTGCATGAGATAGTAACGCTGGTCTCTGTCACTCCGCCAGATGATACGACTCTCCAGACTATCCTTGGGGATTCCCGCACCTTTGGTAAGCAGCTCACCACCACCATTGCCACGGTAGCTATTGACAGCCACACGGTACCATTTATGCGGGTCAAAAGGCTCGCCATTGCTCATACGCAGAATGGTAACCTTCTGTCCGTCAGGCTTCGTGACATCTACCGTATAGTCGATACCAGCCGCAGCATCGAAGTTGAATGAGAAATTCTTAAAGCCAAGGCGCTGTGCATCGCCACTGGTACGCTTGTCAAGGAGCAGCAGATGGTCGTCAGGACTCTTCATCGTGTTCATCCACAAGTCGTAGCTCATCTCAAGGTGCTTGCGAATCTCGTCGCCCGTGAGGCGCATCACATAGAGCATGTTCTCATACTTGTACAGCTTGAACATGTCACTCATATAGACGGGACCAGCCTTGATGGTGGCATTGAAAGACAATGGTGCGTTGAAGGCTACATCAGCATGTGTTATCTGCAACTGAAGGTTCAGAATAAGGTCATTGAAGGCCGAGTTGCCAAAATAGCTGTCAGCGGTAGAGATGGTATTCTTAAACTCTCCTATCTTCTCGTTGGCAAAGGAGTCGACCTTGTCCGTGTAGGCCTTGAAATGACTGATATAGTCCTCATCTATAGGCTCTTGCGTGACATCATAGAGACGCCCGTCAACATTCTTCACACCCCATCTACCATTTTCTTTCTCAAGGGCGATGGTTGCATCAGAGACTGTTATAGCGTTATTGGCAGGATCCATACACAGCACGCTGTCGCCGGCGGTATTGGCTACCTTGTCGCAATGCCGCGTATGGTCGTGGCCGAAGAGTACAAGGTCGAAGCCCGGCACCTCCTGAGCCACCTTCTCAGAGGCATCCTCCTCATAGGTTGGCGTGGTGATGCCACCCGACTTACCAGAATGGAAGAGGCCGATGACGACGTCAGCCTTCTCGTTCTCACGCATCACTTTCATCCAGTATTTGGCCGTCGACACCATCTCGTCGAAGCGCAGACCCGACCAGATATTCGGTGCCAGCCAGTTGGGAATAGCCGGTGTAATCATACCAAAGACAGCAATACGGCAGCCTTGGCGCTCAAGGATGGTATAAGGTTTCAGATAGGGCTTGCCACTGCGCGTATCAATCACATTAGCCCCCAAGACAGGACAGCTAACCTCGGAGAGCCACTTATCATAAACCTTGTGTCCGGGCTCCACATCATGATTGCCGATGGTCTCGGCATCATAGTGCATATAGTTGATAACCTGTGCGGCAATGTTCATATCCGTTGTATCCATGAAGTTGGAATAGTAGCTCACAGGCTGTCCTTGCAGAATATCCCCGTTATCGAGGAGCAGGAGACGGTCGCCATACTGCTGCCGCAAGCGCTTCACATAGCTGCTCACGCGCGCCATGCTCCCGGCCTTTGGCTTACGCTCGATGAGATCATAAGGGAAGAAGGAACCATGTACATCACTGGTCTCTATGACACGCAATTCAAGACGATGGGCTGAAGCGCAGAGAGAGGAACACAGTAGCATGAGGAAGAAGAAAATCTTTTTCATCGTTGGATGTTGCACATTATTTATATATGACGAATGAGACGCAGCTGGTGGTCTATGCACTCTGGCAGTTCATTCTCGTAGTGGGTAACCATGATGAGCGTCTTGTTGCGGCGCTGCATGAAAGTATCTATGACATCCTTGACGAGCTGACGGTTGGCGTTGTCAAGTCCATGCAACGGCTCGTCAAGGATAAGAAGCTCCGGATCTTTGACAAAGGCACGGGCCAGGAGCACCAGGCGCTGCTCGCCACTCGACAGTTTGAGGAAGGTGGTATTCTCCAAGCCCTCCAGGCCAAAGACGTCCATCCAGAAGCGGCAGATGTCAATCTCCTGCCCCGTAGGTTTGACATAGAGTCCCACGGAATCTTTCAGACCACTGGCCACAATGCGGATCGCCGGAATATCTTTCTGATAAGCTCTGTGCATCTCCGGTGAGACATAGCCGATATGCTTCTTGATGTCCCAAATGCTCTCTCCACTGCCACGGGGTATACCAAAGAGGGAGATGTCGCAGGCATAGCTCTGGGGGTTGTCAGCACAAATCAAACTCAACAGTGTAGACTTTCCTGCACCGTTCTGACCTCCTAAAGCCCAACGCTCGCCGTTGAGGACCGTCCAGTCGAGATCCTTGAGGATAGTGCGCTCACCATAACGGATGGAGACATGGTTCAGGTGAGCCACTTCCTTCGTATGGTATTCCTCATCGCTGTACGGCAGGTTGAGGATGGCTTGACGCTTGTCATCGGACAGGACATGAGCTGGCACCTGCTGACGACGGGCGAGATATTCCTCACGCGTCATCTTCTCGCCCACCTTCATGTCGCGCACCTCAACGACATGGGTGATAAAGTCAGGAATGTCATCGGTCTTTGACAGCACAAGGATAATCTGCAAGGTCTCACGGCTGACGATTGTGGCGAAGAGCTGCTTCAGCTGGTCTCGCGTACCTGCATCAAGTCCGATAAAGGGGTTGTCCATGATAAGGACACGCGGTCGGGAGAAGAGCGTCTCCGTGAGCTTGAGTTTGCGCAACTCACCACTGGAGAGCAGGACGATGTGCTTGTCAAGCAGCGCCCGCATATTGAACATGTCGTAGAGTTCTTCACGCAGCGCCTGCCGCTCCGGGGTATCGGCGCCTGCCGAGCGGTAGGCCATGTCCAAACGCTCACCCACGGTTGGCGTGCTGTCGTCTATCTCTGTCTGGTTCCAACGCTGCTGCAAATAATAGGTGCGGTCGTTGTCGCCGCCATAGGCATCACGGAAGGTGATATATTTGATGTTGTCAGAGACAAGTTTCTGTGTGCTCGGTGCAAAATCATATTCAGGGTCGTGCATGAGAAGCGGATGACTGCCCGTGATGATATTGACCAGCATCGTCTTGCCACCACCATTAGGACCGACGATGGCGAGCTGCTCACCGTCGAGAGTCGTGAAATTGACTGGCTCCGCCATACGCCATGATGGCATACGGACAACACCGTTCACTATGTTGATAATCTTCTGCATAACTTATATTCTTGTGTTTTATGCGTTTACTAAACAAATCTCCGCTATCGACTGACACGATTGGCGTTCTTTGTGACGAAGTCCTTCCAGGAATTGTAATGGCGAGCCCCCGTCTCCGGTGTCGACAGCTGCAGGAAATGGCAGTAGGCAGCGCCCAAGGCATCGGTAGCGTCCATAAACTTCGGCATATCTTTCTCGTCAATATGCAGCAGCCGCTGCAACATGCCGGCGACCTGCTCCTTAGAAGCCTGCCCTTGCCCTGTGATAGCCATTTTTATCTTCAGCGGCGCATACTCATGGATGGGCACATCATGATGGATGGCTGCCGCTATGGCCACCCCCTGGGCGCGACCTAACTTGAGCATAGACTGCACATTCTTGCCAAAGAAGGGAGCCTCGATAGCCATTTCGTCGGGGAGGTACTCATCGATGATGCCAGTGACACGCTCGAAGATTCTGCCCAAACGAAGATAGGGATCTGACATCCGGCGCATGTCGATAACGCCCATGGCCACAAGCTGGGCCTTGTTGCCGTTAGCCCGCAAGACGCCATAACCCATCACATTGGTGCCGGGGTCTATGCCAAGGATAATCTTCTCCATCTATCTGTCAAGATATGGATTGGCAGCCAGCTCAGCACCTATCGTGGTGGGCTCGCCATGACCCGGATAGACGGTGACGGTATCCGGCAGCTGGCAAAGCATGCGCAGGCTCTGGATAATCATGAACATCGACCCGCCTTCAAAGTCCGTCCGACCAATGCTGCCACGGAAGAGTGTGTCTCCGGTAAAAGCAGCCTTCTCTGCCTCACAGTAGAAGACGACACCACCGGGAGAATGACCCGGAGCCTCAAGGATGGTAAAGCTGTGGTTGCCAAAGGTAATCACATCACTGCCATCAAAATAGCGGCCGACAGGAGCAAAATCAGCGGAAGTAAGTCCGTTGATTCCACAGATGGCAGCGGCATGCTCGGGCAATAGCTTCATCAGTTGCTCATCACTGCCATGAAGCTCGGGCTTCAAGCCCCAGGTATCAAACACGAACTTGTCGCCAAGATGATGGTCCACGTGTCCATGAGTAGCGATCAGATGGACAGGTTTCAGACCGTTAGCTGTAATATATTCCTTGATAGCTGCTTTCTCAGCATCATACCACGCACCACAGTCGATGATGACAGCCTCCTTAGTCTCGTCACTCACGATATAGGTGTTCTCTCTGATGGGATTGCAAATAAAAGCTTTGACTTCAAACATCTTATTGTTTTGTTTTAGGGTGAAATGGTATCAGAAAACACGTGTCAATATACGGGAAGGTATACGACATTCTTCTCCTCAAAGAAATCCTCGCTGAAGAAGTCTGAGATGGCTGTAATCTCTATGATCTTGCGATATGGTTTTATCTCGGCATCCAAGTTGCCGCCCTTGAGGGTAATGATGCCATTCTGCAAGGCGTTGTGCTGCTGGGTAGAGATATTCTTTCTGATAATCTTCACCATGTCAGGCAACGGCATGACAGCACGTGAGACGACAAAGTCGAACTTGTCTTTCTCTTCCTCTCCGCGGCGGTGCACAGCCTCCACATTCTTCAAACCTATCGCCTTAGCAACTTCAGATGCCACCATGACCTTCTTGCCCGTCCCGTCAATCAGTCGGAAATGGCAATCAGGGAAAAGGATGGCGAGCGGAATACCGGGAAAGCCACCCCCGCAACCAAAGTCGAGCACCTTCGTCCCTGGCTTGAAACGGATAACTTTCGCTATAGCGAGGGAGTGAAGCACATGGTGAAGGTAAAGGTTGTCGATGTCTTTGCGCGAGATAACGTTTATCTTGGCATTCCAGTCACGGTAAAGGGCGTCAAGGGCGTCAATCTGCCGCAGCTGGGCTGCTGTCAGGTCGGGGAAATATCGTGTTATCAATTCCATCGTTGTGTTTTTCTTTTCGAATTTTGCAAAGTTACAATATTTTCCCGTAACTTTGCAGACAACCGGAATATTTAAAGGTGAAAAAATTCAAAGGCTCAGAAGAATCCGGCTATAGCAGCGGAAGATGCACGGCATTTGCCAACGACATCCGTGGCATTTGCCAACGACATCTGTGGCATTTGCCAATGACATCCGTGGCATTTGCCACGCATCTCACAGAAGCCGTTGAGAGGCTGACGCGGTGATAGATAGCTGCTACTGAGCACATGATATAAATACCTGATAATAAGAACAATAATGTATAAAGCTGCACTTTTCGATTTAGATGGCGTCGTCATCAACACAGAGACACAATATTCAGTGTTTTGGAGTCATATTGGGGAGACCTATGTGCCTGAACTCCCCGACTTTGCCAATGCCATCAAAGGAATGACGCTCGTGCAAATCTATGACCGGTTCTTTGCCGGCAAGACCGATTTGCAAGATAAGATTACTGCTGAACTCAACGACTTCGAGAAGCACATGAACTATGACTATCTTCCCGGCTTTGAGGACTTCATGAAGGTGCTCAAGGCGGCGGGCGTAAAGACGGCTGTAGTGACCAGCAGCAACCAGGCGAAGATGCAGAATGTCTACCATGCGCACCCTCATTATTTTCAGGACCTCTTCGACGCCATCCTGACCAGTGAAGACTTTGCATGCAGCAAGCCCGACCCCGACTGCTATCTGAAGGCTGCCCAGCGCTTCGCGCTCTCGCCAGCGGACTGCGTAGGCTTTGAGGACAGCATCAATGGGCTGAAAGCCGTTGAAGCCGCTAAGATGTTCTGTGTGGGACTGGCTACGACAAACCCACGGCAGACAGTGGCCAAATATGCTGACATCGTGATAGAAAATTACCTTGACAATAATAAAATACGATCTCTTTTCGTTTAAATAGCGTGAAGAAGATAACCATCATACTCCTGTTTATAACCGCCCTCCTCAGCGTATCATGTGCTGATGAGGACAGTTTTACGACGTCGCCCGTCAACCGGCTAACGTTCTCTGTCGATACGGTGCGTATGGACACACTGTTCAGTAATGTGCCCTCAGCCGCCAAATCTTTCTGGGTCTACAACTTCTCCGGCGACGGCTTACGATGCAAAAGCGTACGGCTGGAAAATGGCAGCAGCTCCGGATTCAGAGTCAACGTCGATGGCATCTACTTAGGCGAAGGCCGCAATTACGAGACCGACGAGGTGGAGATTCGCAATAAAGACAGCGTGAGGGTCTTGGTGGAGGCCACGCTGCCTACCGCCAGTGCGGCAGAGCCGACCCTGACAGCCGACAATCTGGTGTTTACATTAGAGAGTGGTGTGGAGCAGAAGGTCAACCTCACCGCCTTTGCATGGAATGCAAGGCTGCTCAAGAATGTGAGAATCAGCCGCGACTCCACCATCAGCTCCAACGGGACACCTACCGTCATCTACGGTGGGCTGAGGGTTGACAGCGGTGCCACACTGACGATAGCCCCCGGCACACAACTCTATTTCCACGCTGACGCCGCTCTTAATGTCTATGGCCGACTGCTGTCAAGGGGTACGGCGGAGAACAACGTTGTCCTGCGTGGCGACCGTATCGACCGGATGTTCGACTATCTGCCTTACGACCGCGTGCCGGCACAGTGGATGGGCGTGCATCTATACAGCTCCTCGTATGACAACGAAATCATCTATACCGACATTCACAGTACGAATAATGGTATAGAAATAGACTCTTCCGACATCTCCAAACAGAAGCTGACACTCTCGCATGCTACCGTCCATAACTGTCAGGGCTATGGTCTCCATGCCGTCAACGCCCGACTGACCATAGAAGACAGCCAGCTGACCAATACGCTCTACGACTGTCTACATATCGATGGCGGATATACTGAGATCAACGGCTGCACCCTGGCCCAGTTCTATCCTTTCGACTCCCGTCGTGGTGCCGCCTTCGCCTTGAGCGATGCCAACCCTATTCTCAATATGATCATGCGCAACTCGCTTGTCACAGGCTATGCCGACGATGTCTTCATGGCTACCGTCAAAGACACAGCAGCAGTAAAGAACTGGAAGTTTGAGGACTGCATCGTTCGCACACCAAAACCTACCACACGCGACAGTCTGCTCTTCTCCAACGTCATCTATGAGAATGTGAAAGATACGACAACGATGGGCGAGAAACATTTCCAGAAGATAGACATCGACAACCTCGTCTATGACTTCCGCCTGAAAGAGACCTCTGCCGCTGTCGATAAAGGCAACAAAGCGACGGCCTTATCCGACGACCGCAATGGCATCCGCCGCGATGACAAACCGGACATCGGCGCGTATGAATATACCAAATAGCAATCCAATCTTTTGAAATATGAAACACCTTAAACTGAACACAGAAATAGAGCTCTGCTCTTTAGAGGAGCTGAGTGCTGAGGAGCGCAGTCTCGTAGAGAAAGCCTGCACGGCCACCCAAAACTCCTACGCTCCCTACAGCCACTTCCATGTTGGAGCAGCAGTACGCTTACAGAATGGTACTATCGTCTGCGGTGCCAACCAGGAGAATGCCGCCTTTCCGTCCGGTCTCTGCGCCGAGCGCACCGCTATCTTTGCCGCTCAGGCCAACTATCCTGACCAGCCTGTCGTGATGCTTGCCATCGCCGCTGCTGACGAGAACGGGCTGCGAGACAAACCGGTATCGCCCTGTGGCTCCTGCCGCCAGGTCATCTTGCAGATGGAGGACAGGTATAAGGTCCCTGTGGAGATATTGCTCTTCGGCAACGACGGGGTCTATCGCATCCAGTCCGTCAAGGACATCCTGCCGCTGTCTTTCACTGACGATGATATGAGGTAAATGCCCCAACCGGTTAAGAAGCACTATTTTGGGGCCATAAACCGCTTCCGCTCCACCTCATCAAACTTCTCTATGGCGTAGCGCAACATCGTGCGCGGCATCTTTTGGGCATGCTGATGGAGGAAGGAGCGTAGGAGCTCCATGCTGACGTGCTTTCCCATCTCGCGCAGCATCCATCCCACGGCTTTCTGCATGAGATCGTGACGGTCGTGGAGATGCATCTCTGCATAGCGCAGACACCAGGAGGGGTCTCCATGCTGTGTGGGCGTGAGCGTGCAGACCATACTGATGCGCCGTCGCCAAAGACTGTCGCTCTGGGCCAGTTCGTCAAGGATGGTCTGGGGGTCACCCAGAACGGTAGGATTCATCAGCCAGTGTCCCAAAATCTTCGGTGCCGAGGTATCCACAAGATCCCAATTATTGGCACTGTCGGCATGGTGCAGATAGAATGCCACGATATCATTGCGACGCTTCACCGTTTCATCCTCCGTACGACGGGATTGAAGCTCATACTGCTTCACGAGGATGAGAAGTCCACAGAGTCTTACCTCATGCCACGGCGAGTTCAACAACAGTTCCGTCTCGGAAAGCGGGAAGTCCTTATCAGTCAACTTCACCACTTGGCGAGTCGTGGGCACCTTTATACCGAGGAACTCGTCGCCCTCGCCATACTCCCCAGGTCCAGTCTTGAAAAATCGCATCAAGACAGCGCGCTGCCTGTCATCACGCAACGACAGCAGCTTGTCGGTTATCTCCTTTGCTGTGCGTATTGTCATTGTTTGAAATCAATCTAAGTTGTATACGGCAAAGGTAGAAAGAATTATAGCCAAATAATAATGCCTAAGGCATCAATTCAAATATTATCTATTTGAAAGAAGTGACAAAAGGGGTTAGGGAATTGCTCCCTACCCCCTATACTACCATGCTAAAGATGCCCTTTATTGAGCAAGGAAAGCGAAATTATTTTGTGTAGAGGAAGCGCTTGATGCTCCGTTTAGGCGTTTTCTCGAATTCCTCCTCATGGATTCTTATCTCAGATAGATGGCAGTAGGCAGGCTGCTCAGCATTAAGCGTAGCTCTGTTCTGCTCCATAATCTGCTTAATGTCACTGTCGGAGAGCCCCATAGTCTTGGCAGCATCATAGTCAGGATGCACCAGACCGACAAGCTTGTTGCCCTCCTGAATGACAACACTTTCATTGACAAGCGTCAGTGAGTTGAGTTTGTCTTCTATCTCCTCCGGATAGATGTTCTGTCCGTTGGAACCGAGGAGCATATTCTTAGAGCGGCCCTTGATAAAGATGTTGCCATCAGCATCCAAGAGTCCGAGGTCGCCGGTGTGGAACCAGCCCTCGTCATCGATAGCCGCCTTGGTAGCCTCCTCATTCTTATAGTAGCCCAGCATGACGTTAGGGCCCTTACAAAGAATCTCACCAGGGATGTTAGCCGGGTCAGGGCTCACCACCTTCACCTGCATATGGTAAGCCGCCTTACCGCAGGATCCAGGGACGAAGCGCGACCAGTCCTCATAGCCGATGATAGGTCCGCACTCCGTGGCGCCATAACCTACCGTATAACGGAAGCCGATACGATGGAGGAAAGCCTCTACTTCCTGTGAGAATGCGGCACCGCCAACGATGACCTCCAAGAAACGACCGCCAAAGGCATCGGTGACCTGCTGGCAGATGCGCTCGTAAATCTTATGATTGATACCGGGCATCTTCAACAGTAACCTCAGCCGCTTATCCTGTAGTTTGGGGAACACCTTCTTCTTGATAATCTTCTCGATGATGAGTGGTACGGAGATGATGATACGCGGCCGGATGTCAGCAAAAGCAGCGGCGATGATGGCGGGTGAGGGTATGCGCGTCAGGTAATAGATATGGCAGCCCTTCAGAAACTCAAAGATGAACTCAAAAGACATGCCATACATATGCGCCATGGGGAGGATACTGATGACGTTGTCGCCAGGGTTCAGACTCTTACCCAAGACATGCTGTGCAAAGTCGGCATTGCTCCACAGCGAGCGGTAAGGCAGCATGACACCCTTCGAGAAGCCTGTTGTACCGCTGGTATAGTTGATCAGCGCAAGCTCATCAGGGCTCTGCTCGATATAATAGTGTACATGCTCCTTCCGGAAATATTTAGGATACTTATGCCCGAACATCTCATTGAGATGCTCACGGGCGTAGGTCAGCTTCTCCGTCCTGGATATGACGAGCGAATAGTCAGGAATATAGATGATGCCTTCCAGTTTAGGCATCTTCTCCGGGTCCACCTGTGTGGCCACGACATCGCCGACAAAGAGAATCTTAGCATCAGAGTGGTTGACGATGTTATGAATCTGCTCTGGCGTAAACTCATGCAGAATAGGCACTGCGATGGCGCCATAGGTGAGCACAGCCAAGAAGGCAGCTGCCCAGGCAGAGCTGTTGCGGCCGCACAGTGCAATCTTGTCACCCTTGACGACACCGGAGCTCTCAAACATAATGTGCAGCTTCTCTATCTTGCGCGCCACATCATGATACTGCAAGGTAGCACCCTTATAATCGGTGAGCGCATCGCGGTCCCAATTTCGGACGATACTGTCCTGGATGAGCTGGTTGAAGCTTGGAATTTTCTCCATGATGGTAAATATCTTCAGTTGTTAAACTTTATGCTTCTTTATAGAGATACCTCTTGATAGACTTCTTCGGCGTCTTCTCAAACTCCTTTTCCTGGAGCTGTATCTCACTGATTTTACAGAACGAAGGAAGGACATGATTCAGTTCCTGTCTGTTCTGCTCCATAACATTCATAATATCGGCCTGCGTGAAGCCAAGTTCATGAGCGGCATCCATATCCGGATGAACGAGCCCCACAAGCTTATCCCCGCGCTGCACGATAAGGCTTTCACCGACCATGGCCATGGAGTTGAGCTTGTCCTCAATCTCTTCCGGATAGACGTTCTGTCCATTGGAGCCGAGCAGCATGTTCTTGATGCGTCCAAGGAGGAAGAGATGTCCGTCGTCGCTGATAGTCCCCAGGTCGCCGGTATGGAACCAGCCATCGCTGTCGAGAGCCGCCTTTGTGGCTTGAGGATTCTTGTAATAACCGTTCATCACGTTGAGTCCACGTGTGACAACCTCACCAGGGATATTCTTTGGGTCAGGGCTGAGCACCTTCATCTCCATATGCTCTGCCACCGTGCCACACGAGCCAGGCACGAAGTCATGCCAGTCGCTATAGGTAATCATAGGTCCGGTCTCGGTAGTTCCATATCCCACTGTAATCGGGAAGCCTATCTCCACAAGAAAGGCTTCTATCTCCTTGCTCAGACCGGCACCACCGACAATAATCTCATAGGTCTTGCCACCCATCTCGTCCATCACCATCTTGCAGACAGCGGCACGAACTTTTTTACCGATAATACCCGGCATCTTCATCATCAAGCGAATGCGGCTGTTTAGCCGGGGGAAGATCTTCTTCCTGATAATCTTCTCCACGACAAGAGGCACAGAGACGATGAGATCCGGATGGATTTCCGCAAAGGCCGCCTGAATCACGGTCGGACTCGGCAGGCGGGTGAGGAAGAAGATATGGTTGCCCAAGAAGAATTCCAAGAGAAACTCACAGGTAAGTCCATACATGTGAGCCATAGGCAGAATGGACAATACATCACTGTCTTTAGGGAGCTTACTGCCCAAGACATGGGTGAGGTAGTCGATGTTGCTCCACAATACTCGGAAAGAGAGCATCACACCTTTGGAGAATCCCGTTGTGCCGCTGGTATAGTTGATCATTGCCAAGTCTTCGGGAGCGTCGACATAATAGTGGACATGCTCCTGGCGGAAATACTTAGGAAATTTCTTTCCATACATCTCGTTGAGGTGCTCCCGTGCATAATCCATCTGTTCAGAACGGCTGACAACGATGGAGTAGTCGGGCAGATAAATAATACCCTCCAACTCAGGCATCTTATCATAATCGAGTTGAGTGGCAACGACATCGCCCACAAACAAGATTCGGGAATCAGAATGGTTGACGACGTTATAAATCTGGTCAGGCGTAAACTCATGCTGTATAGGGACCGCCACGGCGCCATAGGTAAGCGTTGCGAGAAAAGCACATGCCCATGTTGCGCTGTTGCGCCCACAGAGAGCCACTCGGTCTCCTTTTTTGAGACCTATGCTCTCGAACATGATATGCAGCTTCTCTATCTTACGGGCTACATCATGATATTGCAGGGTGGCGCCTTTATAGTCCGTAAGGGCATCCTTGACCCAGTTGTTTTTTATTGTATCCTCTATCTGCCTATTAAAACTTGGTATCTGTACCATTGCACAAAAATCAAATATCTGTGCAAAGGTAATATCAATAATGCACATTAGCAAAAAAAATGTGCATTATTTTGTTTTCCCAAGCATTTTTCCCATTTCTTCTTAGATATTACAATATAAACATAGTGTAATCCTACTCATACCTCATGCTCTTTGCAGGATGTATGTGGGAAATGAGATAGCTCGGTGCAATCAACACAAAGACACTGATGAACAGGGTTGCCACATTCAGAAGCAGCCATGCCGGAATGTTTATCTCTATGGGCACCGTGCTGACATAATAAGTAGCTGGATCGAGCTTCACGATACCAAGATATTTCTGTAGCACGCACACGCCCAACCCAATGATATTGCCAATCACCATGCTCCTGCCAATGATAAATGTAGCAAACCAAAGGAAGAGGTGGCGTATGGTCGTATTACGCGCGCCCAATGCCTTCAGAATACCTATCATGGTGGTACGCTCAAGAATGATGATGAGCAAGCCGGAAATCATGGTCACACCAGCCACAGCCGCCATCAGCGCAAGGATAATCCACACGTTCATATCAAGGAGGTCCAGCCACTGGAGGATTTGGGGATTAATCTCTTTGATGGTCTGTGAGGTGTAAGTCTCGCCATAGTGGTCGGTTCTCTTATTTATCTTCTTGATAAACGACCGCTCTACGTCGTCAACCTTATTGAAGTCCTTGACACTGACTTCAGCACCGGAAGCCTGGTCGGCATTCCAACCGTTGAGTTTGACAGTCGTGTAGAGGTCTGTAAAGCACATGTAGCTGTCATACTGGCTCAGATTTGTCTGGTAGATGCCCTGAATAGTGAAACGACGAATGCGGACGCCATTATTGTCAATGAAATAAGCAAAGATGCGCTGTCCCTGCTTCAGTTTCAGCTTGTCAGCGATGCTCTGAGAAATGACTATCTTATTAGAGGAAGCGGTATCAGAGAATTTAGGCAAGCTTCCCGATACCATATTCTGATGGATGAAAGTGGAGTCCCACTCCGGTCCTACACCTTTCAACACGATGCCGAGGAAATCGCTGTCCGTCTTCAGAATACCCTGCTTATAGGCAAAGCGCTCCACATGGCTGACCCCACTGATGCCTCTTATAGCTGTCATCATAGAGTCCGTCATCGCGATGGGATATTGCTCCGCCTGGGACTGAGAGACGAAATTGGTTACCTGAATGTGTGAACCAAAGCCGATGACCTTACCTTGGATGGTATGTTTGAATCCCAAGACGACAAAGACCGACACAATCATCACAGCCAGTCCGATAGCCACACCAGCTGTGGCTATGGTGATAGCAGGCCGTGAGACCTTCTGACCCGCATCCTGGTCATCGCTATAGAGACGTCGTGCTAAGAAAAGTGGAAGATTCATGCTTATTAATTTGTTCTGCCTGGATAAGCCTCCAAAGCCTTGCTCAGAACGACGAGCGCCCTCTGCAAGTCTTCTTTTTTCAAGACATAAGCCAGACGCACCTGGTTGATGCCAGCTCCCGGCGTGGTGTAGAAGCCAGATGCAGGAGCCATCATCACCGTCTCGCCCTCGTAGTTGAACTCCTCCAAACACCAGCGACAGAACTTCTCGCTATCGTCAACAGGGAGCTGGGCAACGGTATAGAAAGCGCCCATGGGAATCGGGGAGTAGACACCTGGGATGCGGTTAAGACCATCTATCAGACACTTACGCCGCTCCACATACTCATCGTAGACATTACGATAGTACTCTTCCGGCGCATCGAGGGAAGCCTCAGCTATAATCTGACCTATGAGAGGAGGCGAGAGACGGGCCTGGCAGAATTTCATCACAGCCTTGCGCACCTCAGCATTGTGGGTAATCAAGGCACCGACACGAATGCCGCACTCTGAATAGCGCTTGGAAACAGAGTCGATAAGGATGACATTATTCTCTATGCCCTTGAGATGCATGGCGCTGATGTAAGGGCTGCCCGTATAGATATATTCACGGTAGACCTCATCAGAGAAGAGATAGAGATCGTATTTCTTTACCAAGTCGCGAATCTGGTTCATCTCCCGGCGCGTATACAGGTAGCCCGTAGGGTTGTTGGGGTTACAAATCATGATAGCCCGCGTCTTGTCATTGATAAGCTCTTCAAATTTCTCCACCTTTGGAAGTGAGAAGCCTTCCTCGATGGTCGTGGCAATGGTCCGAATCTTGGCGCCGGCAGAGATGGCAAAAGCCATATAGTTGGCGTAAGCAGGCTCCGGGACAATAATCTCATCACCAGGATTCAGGCAACTCATGAAAGCAAAAAGCACCGCCTCGCTACCACCAGAGGTAATGATAATCTCATCAGGGTCTACATTGATATTGTATTTGGCATAATATTTCACCAGCTTCTGTCTGTAGGAGGCGTAGCCCTGAGATGGAGAGTATTCCAATACCTTCCTGTCAATATGCTTCAGGGCATCCAAGCCGCACTGCGGTGTAGGAAGGTCGGGCTGACCGATGTTAAGGTGATACACTTTTATGCCGCGCTCCTTAGCTTTGGCAGCGAGAGGAGCGAGTTTACGTATAGGAGACTGTGGCATCTCAAGGCCACGTATGGAGATTTCTGGCATAGCTTTTTATGTTTTCTGCGTACCTTAAATCATTAAAAAAGGCTTTCAAGGCGCAAAGGTAAGTCTTTTTTTATAGAAATGCCAATTTTTTCGTAAATTTGCATAAAAAACTGACATGAAGATAATATTAGCCAGCAACTCTCCCCGCCGGAAAGAGCTTCTTTCCGGTCTTGGATATGACTTTCAGGTGGAGATTATCAAAGGTATCAAAGAGAACTATCCCCAGGAGCTGCCCACAGAAGAGGTTCCTAAGTATATAGCCTGCGAGAAGGCATCGGCTTACAATGTCGCCGAGGGAGAACTACTCATCACAGCCGACACCATTGTAGCCCTCGACGGAGAAATCATGGGCAAGCCCCACGACGCAGCCGAAGCCCACCGCATGCTTCGCAAGCTGAGTGGACATACCCACCATGTAGTGACCGGCGTTTGCCTGACCACAACGCATAAACAAGTAAAGTTCTCGGAAGTCACTGCAGTAACCTTCCGAGAGCTTACAGATGCAGAGATAGACTATTACATCTCTCACTATCAGCCTTTTGACAAAGCCGGGGCCTATGGTATCCAGGAATGGATAGGTTACGTAGGTGTCACTGGCATCAATGGTAGCTTCTATAATGTCATGGGGCTTCCCGTGGAGCGCGTCTACGAAGAGATTTCTAAAGTGCTGAAGTAAACGTGAAGTAGTCAGGGAAAGCCTCTTTCACCTTTGTCGGCATCTCACGGAAGATGCCGTAGATGGCGCTGCCACTTCCAGACATCTGTGCATAGACCGCCCCCATATCATAGAGCTTTGACTTGATGTCAGCAAGCTCAGGATGAGCCTTGAAGACGGGGGCCTCAAAATCATTGCTAAGGTCCTGCTTCCAGGTATCTATCGGTTGCCGCACAACATCACGGCAGCATTTCTCTGGACGGTGGCAAGCTATCTCGGCATAGGCCTTACCCGTGGAGACAGCAATATCGGGCTTTACAATGGCAAGGAAATAACCATCAAGGTTGCCGCGGGGACCGTCGGCAGGCTCAAGAATCTCACCACGGCCGGTGGCAAACATCGGCTCCGCCTCGATAAAGAAAGCACAGTCGGAGCCCAATCGCGCTGCATAACGCTCCATCTCTGCAATACCGATATTCAACCGGAAACGCTCATCAAGGAGACGTATCATATAAGCACCGTCTGAAGAGCCACCGCCAAGCCCCGCCTGCGAAGGAATGCGCTTTACAAGATGGGCATGGATTCGTGGGATGGTGTAGTCGGCGGCAAGAAGATTATAGGCTTTGACGACGAGATTATCACGCTCGTCACAGTCGACGCTGTTACCTGTAATCTTAAGGTCGCAAGAGACGTCGGAAGGGAATTCATCACTCATGTATTTTATCTCCAATGCATCGGTTAGGGGTATGGGATAAAATACGGTCTCAATATCATGATAGCCATCAGACCGCTCAGCTATAACATTGAGACCAAGGTTAATCTTTGCACAAGGGAAGGTAATCATCTTTAGATTATTTTTTAGTTGTTCTATTTTCGACCATAGCAAAGGACAAGTGCCAGCCGATACCAATAAGGCATCGGCCAGCACAAGTAATGAAGGCAAGCGCCCGTTACCCCTGATGAGGCAGCAAATGGAACTTGTATTTTTTGTCAAAGACCTCTCCTACCTTGTTGATTTCAAGATAGGTAGTACCGGCTCCAACACTGTCCATAGAACCCGAGAGATAGCAGACTTTATCGTCATTGGTCAGATACCCTTTCTGCCGGAGCATGCGCAGGGCAGCCTCAAAGATTTCGTCCGGCGTGGAGTCTTTCTTCTGATAGACAGCAATGATGCCATACGAGAGGTTGAGCCACCGTTGGGTCTTCTCATTATAGCAGATGGCAAGGATAGGCTTAGGACCGCGGTAAGTGGCCAGACAACGGGCCGTATACCCTGATTTTGATGCCGTGATGATGCCTTCTACGCCAAGAAGTCTCGTCGAGTCGATAGCCGCATGGGCCAGGAACTCCCTCTGGCTGCAGTTCTCGTTGAGTGGCACATTATAGATAGCATCGAAACTCTGACGATCCTTCTCAGCCTGCTCGGCAACACGTGCCATGGTCTGGACAGCCTCCAAAGGATACTTTCCGGAAGCCGTCTCACCACTCAGCATGAGGGCATCGGTGTTACTGTAGATGGCATTGGCGATATCCGTCACCTCAGCACGTGTAGGCCGCGGATTATTGATCATTGTATGCAGCATCTGCGTGGCAACGATGACGGGTTTGTGGTGCTCAACGCATTTACGGATAATCATGCGCTGTATGCCAGGGATGCGCTCAACAGGAACCTCTATGCCAAGGTCGCCACGGGCTACCATGACACCATAGCTGGCTTTGATAATCTCGTCAATATTGTCAACACCCTCTTGGTTCTCTATCTTAGAGATAATTTTTATGTCAGAGTGATGCTCGTCAAGGATTTTCTGCACTTCCTTGACATCCTCAGCAGAGCGCACAAAGCTATGGGCGATGAAGTCCACATCCTCCTCGATAGCTAAGAGGATATTCCGCTTGTCCTTCTCCGTCAGAGCAGGGAGGTCGATATGCTCTCCCGGCACATTGACACTCTTGTGAGCCCCTAACACACCATCATTCTGCACTTCGACGTAGACGGTAGGACCAACAATATCCTGAACCTTCATGTCAATAGCACCATCATCAAAGAGAATATCGTCACCAACTTTCACATCATTGGCGAAATCGGGATAGGAGACATTAATGATATCATGGCTGGTATCCATCCCCGGACGTCCGAAAATCTTGACGACTTCACCAGTCTTGTAAGTGATGGGATCAGCGACATCTGTCGTTCTCACCTCCGGGCCTTTGGTATCAATGAGGATACCAATGTGTGGAGAGACGGCACGGGTGTTGTTAATAATCTTCCGAAGCCCCTCAGGAGTGGCATGGGCGGTATTCATTCTCACCACATTCATACCCGCATTGAAAAGGCCACGTATGAAGTCCACATCGCACCTCAGGTCGCTTATGGAGCATACTATCTTAGTCTGTTTCATAATAATATTGATTAATATAAATCACTTTTTGTGAATTATGTTGTTTATAATGAATTTACGTATTCAGCGCATCGTTCAGCGCATCGCTCACCGTCGACACCGGCCGAGACGATACCTCCGGCATATCCGGCACCCTCACCGCAAGGGAAGAGTCCCTTCACACGCACATGCTGTAATGTCAGCTTATCACGCAGGATTCTCACGGGACTCGACGTTCGCGTCTCCGTAGCTATCAGAACAGCCTCATTGGTAAGGAACCCATGACTCCGCTTTCCGAAAACTTTAAAGCCCTCCTGCAAGCGGTGCGCAATGAATGGCGGCATCCAGAAATGAAGCGGACTACTGACGAGTCCAGGTGCATAACTGCTTGACGGCAAATCGTAAGAGAGACGGTTGTTGACAAAGTCTGCCATACGCTGGGCAGGAGCCGTCTGACTCATATTACCCTGCTGCCAGCACATCTTCTCTAACGCCTCTTGAAAGCGCATCATGGTAAGAGATGTTGGAGCCTCATCCTCAGCGTCTTTATCCGGCCATTCGAAAGAAGCAAGATCTTCAGGATGAATCTCCACGACCATACCACTGTTTGACCACTTCGTACCACGGTTGCTTGGCGACATGCCGTTGACGACAATCTGTTGGGGCCCTGTTGCTGCCGGGATGACGAATCCGCCCGGACACATACAGAAGCTGTATACACCACGTCCCTCCACCTGCGTTACAAACGAGTACTCTGCTGCCGGAAGATACTTTCCACGGCCATTGCGGTTGTGATACTGGATTTGGTCTATGAGATGTGACGGATGCTCAAGCCGCACTCCCACAGCAAGGCCCTTTGCCTCGATGTCAACATTGGCTTTTGCCAGATAGCGGTATACATCCCTGGCACTGTGTCCGGTGGCTAAGATTACAGGACCCCGATACTCCTCTTCAGCACCAGTAGCAAGGTTGACAGCCTTAACACCCACAACCTTAGGAGTCTCTGCCCCAGCGGGAGACAAGGGGGAGTCGAATATCAATTCAGTCATCTTTGTCTGAAAATGCACCTCTCCCCCACTCTTCAGTATCTGCAAGCGCATGTTCTCTATTACGCGCGGCAGTTTATCAGTGCCGATATGCGGGTGGGCATCAGAGAGAATAGAAGTTGAGGCACCATGCTGACAAAATACATTTAGGATTTTCTCAATATTGCCCCGCTTCTTACTTCGGGTATACAGCTTTCCATCACTGTAAGCTCCGGCACCTCCTTCTCCAAAACAGTAGTTGCTCTCCGAATCCACCTTCTGTGTCTTCGTGATAAGCGCCAGGTCTTTCTTACGCTCTCTGACATCTTTGCCCCGCTCCAAAATGACAGGACGCAAGCCAAGCTCTATGAGCCGCAAAGCTGCGAAGAGTCCACCCGGGCCCTCGCCGATAACGATAACCCGCTGCCGACCCTCCACGTTGGGATAGTCAGTATGGACATATTCGTCATCTTGTGGCATCTCATTAATATAAGCTCTCACTGAAAGATTGACATAGATCGTCCTCTGTCTTGCATCTATACTCCGACGCAATACACGCACATGGGTCAAGGTTCTGGCATCTATACCCTTATCCTTGGCTATATAACTAATGATGTTCTGCTCAGAGCTTGCTGTTTCAGGCAGCACCCTCAGCTGATATTCTTCTATCATCGTCTTGTCAAATATTTACCTCTTGGGAAAGCTTATTTATGCTTATATCTAAAATTTGGATTGAACGACTTACGTTTGCCATCCTTCCTATTCTCTTCGTTATGCCGCTTGCGCGGATTCTCGTCCTTAATTTTGTATCTTGGCGAACTTCCCACAGCTTTGGCATCGTATCTCACCCTGCCCCGGAAGGGAGCGCCATCGTAGAGCTTCTTGATGAGGTCAGGACGTCCTATCCGTTTCAGCTCATGTTCGATACTGGTACGTTCTTCTGGCTTGTACCAGAAGAAGAACATCCGCTGCGCCAGCTTCTCACGCGGAGTCTTAGCACAGAAGACGGGCTCCAGCGTATAGGGGTCATAGCCTGTATAGAAAGCCGTCGTACTAACTGTCATCGGCGTAGGTGTGAAATCCTGCACCTGCTCAAGATGGAAATTCAAATCCTTTGTGAGCACAGCCAACTCCGCCATATCCTCTTCGTGGCAAGCAGGATGGCTGCTGATGAAGTAAGGAATAATCTGCTGGTTCAGTCCTGCCTCCCGGTTTATCTTGTCAAAGAGCCGTTTAAACTCATAGAAGAGGGAAAAAGACGGCTTTCGCATGAATTTCAGCACCCGGTCGGAAGTATGCTCCGGCGCCACCTTCAGTCTGCCGCAGACATGCTTTGTAATCAGCTCACGTGCGTACTGCATGGCAGCCTCATTAGACTTCTCATCCTTAGACTTGTGGAGAATAAGATCATATCTCACCCCGCTGCCTATAAAACTCTTCTTCACTCCTGGGAGAGCATCCACAGCATGGTAAATGTCAAGGAGCTTGGAATGGTCCGTGATAAGGTTGGGACAAATCTGTGGGTTGATACAAGAAGGCCTCTTGCAATGCTCACAGGCAATGAGATTACGCCCATGCATGCCATACATGTTTGCAGAGGGGCCTCCAAGGTCAGAGATATAACCTTTGAAATCCGGCATGGCAATAATCTTCTTTGCCTCCTTGATGATGCTCTCCTTAGAACGGCATACGACAAACTTACCCTGATGCGCCGAAATCGTGCAGAAGGCACAGCCGCCAAAACAGCCACGATGCATGTTGATAGAGAACTTTATCATCTCGTAAGCAGGAATGGTCTTACCCTTGTATTTAGGATGCGGCAACCGCGTATAAGGCAAGTCGAAAGAAGCATCAAGCTCCTGACTCGTCAACGGCGGGAACATGGGATTCTGAACGACATAGATATTGCCGACTTTTTGCAGCATCCGCTGCCCATGCATACGGTTGCATTCCTCCTCTATATGCCTGAAATTCTCAGCATGAGCCTTCTTATTTCTGAGACATTCCTCATAGGGATGAAGTACGATGTCATCATCCTTAATGCCCCCGGGAATATCTTCCTCGCGCCGCAAGAAAGAAGTCTGAGGAATATCGCCGATTTCATTGATGGTCTTACCGCTCTCCAACTCATGGCATAAGGCTATCGTGTTTTTCTCTCCCATACCATAGAGCAGAAAATCAGCCCCACTGAGACAGAGGATGGGCTTCATGAGCTTGTCCTGCCAATAGTCATAGTGGACAAAGCGTCTCAAGGATGCTTCTATACCACCTAACACTACCGGTACATCCGGGAAGAGTTGCTTAAGGATCTTTGTATAGACGATGCTTGGATAATCAGGGCGCATGTCATGGCGAGAGTCAGGACTATAGGCATCATCATGGCGCATACGCCGGTTGGCAGTATAGCGGTTGACCATACTGTCCATATTACCCGGCGACACGGCAAAGAAGAGGCGTGGACGCCCCAACTTCTTGAAATCACGATAGTCGCCATGCCAGTCAGGTTGTGGTACAATACCGACCTTATAGCCCGCTGCCTCTATGATGCGGCCTATCACAGCCGCTGCAAAAGCAGGATGATCAACGTAGGCATCTCCCGAGAAGATGATGACGTCGAGCTGATCCCAGCCCCGCAGTTGGCATTCTTTCTTTGTTGTTGGCAGAAAATCGGTAAGCAACATGTTCTTCTGAAATAGAGCGTTATGATTTATGAATGATTAGAATGATTAATCTGAGATATTCTGAGGGTCTACTTCCTCCTTAAGCTGATTCTTCGTCTTCCAGTCAATATAGAGCAGCACGAGTTCATGGAGACCATAAGCCTTCATATTACTGTTGTAGATGACATCAAGGCAGAGGTCGAGCAGATCACGGTCGCCTCCACCCTGCCCCTCAAGAAGAGAACGCAGGTTAAGTCTCAGTTTGTCAAGGACTGCCTCATCGATGATACCATTGCTGTCAACAAGGTTACGCAGGAGGGAATACTTGTCAATGGTCTCAAGATGCTTCTCAGTAACCTCAATGCTTCGTGTTCCAGATGGATTTGCCTGAATCTTCATAATCGTATGTTTTATTTGATGTTATTTAAATAAGAAAGAGAGTATCCCGCGCATGATATTGCAGCGCATCTCCCTGTCCGTTATGCTCTCAAAGGGAAAGCCCATAGTGAAGGTACGGTAACGCTGACCATTATAAGCCACTGCAGCCGGACTCCCATCGCTGTATTGCATAGAACAGAAAGCATCGCTCATTGGTTGGAGTTTATCCGCATGCTGCACAGCATAGAACTGTGAGGACAGCGACCGACTGAAGTCGAAGCTACTGATACCCATGCCCGTAACACCCGAGATGGAATCCGTCTTGACAGAACCAGCATACGACACATGCAGCGTGCCGCCCAACCAGGAACGGTCTGCAGGGCCGTCATCATTGTCTACACCCACGTATGCCCCACTAACGAGGACTTTTCCGCCAGCAGACTGATATGCTGATACCTTCTCTTTCATAGCTTGTGAGAATGTTTTGTAATAGACCAACTGCTCAGGCTTATACCGTTCGAGTCCCAATAAAAAGTCAACAGCGTCATAACCTTTCAAGTCTACTTTCCCTATCTCCACAGCCTTTGACGAGCAACTGACAACATTATATTTATGTGCAGAAGCAATGGCGTCAGCATGAATGGAAGCATAGTTGAAATCGTTACCGGCAATAAAGTGTCCAGCCAGTTCATTACCGCCATATCCCAATCCCCCAGGGCCTTCGCGCCCCATGGCGGAAGTGGAGAAGTCAGCCTGACGGCCATTCCAACCTGCTGTGAGTCCATAAGAGACGCCTATGTCATCATCAAGGTCGAAGCCCTGTCGGCCATTCTCATTGATGACGGCAGGAGCAGAAAGTCGATGGAAACCATTGACAATAAGAACCGTCTTCTCGGCCTGAGGTTCGTAAACAGCCGATACAACCTCTGAGGGAAAGCTCTCGCCACCTCTGTTTCCCGCCGTTACACGGAAATGATAAGGTACTCCAGGCTGAAGATGGCACGAGAATGAAGTCCCGCTGACCTTGACGCCATTATCAAAGCTACCGCTTCCCACAGCAGTATATATAATATAATGTGTAGGTTGTGCTGTCGGTTCCAACTGATCTTCCTGCGGGGTCCACGATAAGACAGCCTCATCCTTGTCAAGTCTCACAGCAATATTCTGCGGGGGAAGGGGTTCTATGATGGCAGGATGCCCATGCATAGAATTGACGAAACGAGTAATGGTCTTGTATATTGAGCGAGCAAGATCAAACTTGAAGTTAGGATCTTGTCCACACAACATATCTGGGAAATTCTGATGAGACAAAGTCTCTAAAATAGCAGAAGGCACAGCAGGCAACCGAGTCTCAGAATAATTACGGTCCCACAGATAGCGTTTCGGCCAACTCCCATATTTGTAACCCAGGTCTCTGACAGTCCCATTCAGAAGCTCAGAGGCAAAAAGCTTGGAAGTCTGCCGTGTCACGCCTGATGACAGTTGCCCATCGTTGAAATCTGTCGTGCAAATAGCTAAGGACCCCCATCGACTCTGCCCATCCTTGGCATAGCCCGCATCGCTGTGCACTGCAAGCGACAGCTCTATTGGAACATTCTTGCCTTCCTGAGAGGGATTGAAGACAGAGCCCCCCGATAGCCAGTTCATCATCAACGAGCGCGTATTGATATCGTCAGCATAGTCATCACAGCCTCCCCTTCCACCATAAACGGTGTAAGGAGCACCAGCCCATTGGGCAGCATAGCGCGCGCCTTCAAGCGCTCGAGGATAGCCACTGACGACTCCTCCACGCTCAATATTTCCCATACCACCACCAAAGCGCACGGCATCAGCCGTGACAACACCCTTGCAACGGCTCTGATTGGTCAGCATTACACTGTTATCAATGCTGTTTCCTGCATCGAAAGTAAAGGTACCAAGATAGACCCACGTACCACCACCCATACGCTGGTTGACAGTAAACTCGGTAGCAATGCCTTGATGGAAGACGGTGTAGTGGGCATCGTCAACACTATTGTCAACCGTCTGGTAGCTGACATATACAGCAAGACGCGTCTTCTTACTGAAAGTAGGCTGCCAAACGGCAAAAGATTTTCCCGACTTCTTTACAGCCTTTATCTGTCTCGCCTTACCTGCAACGAACGGATTCTCCCTATCAGCATAACTGCCCGCATGGGCTGCAAAGCCAGGAAGTGGAGTATCAGCCCATCGAGCACCATCACAGAACTCTTTGTAATCCGAAGACTTCGTAAAGAGTCCGCCATCTGGATCGACAACATATTCATCAGTCTGCCAGTCTCGCTCACGAGGCGTAAAGACGATGGCTCCGGCATTTTCCAGCATCGGTATAAGAAACGGCACCACAATTGTCTGTGTGAAAAGGTCCTCTGTGGTTCCGAAGAGTATAGGCCGCTGCCACTCCCAACGGTGTCTGTCATTCTTGTAGTAGCGGCCATGAGATGCCCACAAGCTAACAACCCGGCCGAAGAGACCATGCGAAGGTTCTGTTGGCTTAGAGACGTTTGTCACCCATGGCTCGCCTTTGTAATCAACGGTTCCCCAAAGAGCATTTCCGTTATCACGGGCCAGGGCATGACCAGGAACATAGTCCTCAATAGGAAGACCATTGGTAATGATGGAAATCTGATACTTGCTGACTGACTTAGGCAGGGCTTTTCTTACGCGTTTGTAAATTTTACCCACAAGTTTATCAGTGAAAGTCTGCTGTGCAAAACTGCTGCTAACCTTCACGGTAACTCTCCGCATTCCAGCATCAATATCAAGCTTCTCAAGCTTGGGTTGATGCGAGAATGCGTTATCCTTAGAAGTATAAGCGGAGAAATAAACCGAAAGGTTACGCTCCGCCTGTGCCTTGTCATCGCGGTGCTGTGCCATGAGACATTCCGAGGCCAGCAGCACACAGAAGCATAAAATCAGATATCTCTTCATTCGACTTACAGCTCTCCTATTGTGAAATTCTCAGGATGCTTGCCTTTGAAATCTTTATAATAGAGTTTCACTTTTCTCATTTCAGAGTCAATGTCGCCATTAGGGACAAAACTCTCAGTGCATTGAATCAACTTCTTTTCATAATCCACGCCATAAAGGAGTACAGGTATATGCGCTTTCATGGCAATATAATAGAAACCATGCTTCCACTCCGGGTTACGTGACCGGGTTCCCTCTGGTGTGATGCACAACTTGAAAGAAGACAAACTATTCGCTTCTTTTGCTAAGTTGTCGGTCATACTCGTATGCTTGGAACGGAACACAGGGATACCTCCCATATGCCGGAAGATAGGTCCCAATGGCCAAAAGAACCACTCTTTCTTCATCAGAAAGTTTATCTTCATACCTTGAGACCTCATATACAGCTGGCCAATGATAAAATCCCAGTTGCTCGTATGCGGGGCCAAAGCAATGATGAACTTCTCCGGATGGTCAACAGTGACGTTTGCCTTCCATCCCAAGCACTTGAATAAAAGCCAATAGCACAGTTTTCTCATCATCCCAGATTGCCTATCTTATCAACGATATCCAGTGTACTCTGGTTGAAATCATCTATCAGTGCCCGATAATATTTCGAGGCTTTCATACCCGGCTCCGGGTGAGAAATGCGGCTCACAAACTCATTTCTTGTGATGATGATCGTTGAGAGCAGATTATCTGCCGACTCCTTGTTCTCCAAGTTGCCATAGATAGCCGCTGCCATAGCCTCAGCAAAGAGGTCGCTGCAGATGTAATTGATTGACCTTTTAAGGTCTCTTTTCTTTGCCATAATAATTGAAATAAGGGGTTGAATTTATATACAAGTCCAAAGATAAGCAAAAAAAGTGGATTGAACACGTTGTTAGGGCATAAAAAGTTATAAAATCTCGTTTTATTTTGTTTTTGCTTTCTTATATCGCGGAAAATCGGTACTTTTGCAATTAGAAAATATTCATTTATTTCAATTACCAACAACAATGAAAACAAGTCTTTTGCAGCAAGCACGTGCCCAGTATCAGCCCAAACTCCCCAAGGGCCTGCAGGGTGCCGTCAAAGTAAAGGAAGGAGAGCCTACACAGAGCGTAGGCGACCAGGAAGAAATCAAGAAGCTCTTCCCTAACACGTATGGCATGCCTCTCATTGAGTTTGTCCCTGGTGACAAAGAGGCAACCAACGAGATTAACGTCGGCGTCATTCTCTCTGGCGGTCAGGCTCCTGGCGGTCACAACGTTATCTGCGGTATCTTTGATGCTGTCAAGAAGATGAACCCCAACAATAAGGTTTATGGCTTCCTCATGGGTCCTGGTGGCCTGGTTGACCACAACTACATTGAGCTCACCACAGAATTCGTCAACGAATACCGTAACACTGGTGGCTTCGATATGATTGGTTCCGGCCGCACAAAGCTGGAGAAGGTAGACCAGTTTGAGAAGGGTCTGGAGATTATCCGCCAGCTCAATATCAAGGCTATCGTGATTATCGGTGGTGACGACTCTAACACCAACGCCTGTGTGTTGGCAGAGTACTATGCCGCAAAGAACTATGGTGTGCAGGTCATCGGATGCCCCAAGACAATTGACGGTGATCTTAAGAACGATCAGATTGAGACTTCATTCGGTTTCGATACAGCAACAAAGGTATACTCCGAGTTGATTGGCAATATCGAGCGTGATGCTAACTCTGCCCGCAAATACTGGCATTTCATCAAGCTCATGGGCCGCTCAGCCTCTCACATCGCACTGGAGTGCGCCCTGGAGACACAGCCTAACATCTGTCTCATCTCTGAGGAGATAGAGAAGAAGGATATGACTTTGAACCAGATTGTGGAGCAGATTGCCACAGCTGTCGCCAAGCGTGCTGAGGAGGGGAACAACTTTGGTGTTGTCCTCATCCCCGAGGGTCTCATCGAGTTTATTCCTGCTATTGGCCGTCTCATCGATGAGCTCAACGATCTTCTCGCTGCTCACGGTGCTGACTATAAGGATCTGGACAAGGATGCGCAGAGAGAGTATATCCTCGCTCACCTGAGCAAGGAAAATGCTGAGACCTTCTCTACACTTCCCGAAGGTGTGGCTCGCCAGTTGTCACTCGACCGCGATCCTCACGGAAACGTTCAGGTATCACTCATTGAGACAGAGAAGCTTATCTCCGACATGGTAGGTGCCAAGCTCGACGAGTGGAAGAAGGAAGGCAAGTATACCGGCAAGTTTGCCGCTCAGCACCACTTCTTCGGTTACGAAGGCCGCTGCGCAGCTCCTTCTAACTTCGATGCCGACTACTGCTACGCATTAGGCGTTAGCGCTGCCAACCTTATTGCCAATGGCAAGACAGGATATATGGCTATCGTAAAGAATCTCTCTGCTCCTACTGATGAGTGGAAAGCCGGTGGCGTGCCTATCACGATGATGATGAACATGGAGCGTCGCAATGGTGAGATGAAGCCAGTTATCCGTAAAGCACTCGTAGAGCTCGATGGTGCTCCCTTCAAGGAGTTTGCTGCCCACAGAGACGAATGGGCTGAGAAGACATGCTTTGTCTATCCTGGTCCTATTCAGTATTGGGGTCCTGCTGAGGTCTGTGACCGTGAGACTACAACCCTGGCATTGGAGAATGCAGCAAAGAAGTAAACAGAAGATAAAAGAGTAATCCATTACTCTATGTCGTTATATGAATAAAAAGCAGCCAACCCGTAGACGTTCCAAAAGGTCCTCTCAATATCGCCAGAGGTCTTATCACCGCCATGGGTTGGCTTCTTTTCATTTTCTCAAGAACGGCAATCGTAAGGCTTGGATTTTTGGAGGCCTTGTAGTCATTGCACTTTATATTTTTGCTTTCTATTATTTTTTCGTCGGCCCCACAGGCTTCAGGTGGCGTGCTTTCTATGGAGATGCTAAGTATCCGGAAGGATATGAGATACATGGTATAGACATCTCACACTATCAAGGAAAAATCAACTGGGATCGTCTACGTTCCAATGCACTCATTGACGGTTGTCCCTTGCGCTTCATCATCGTAAAAGCTACGGAAGGATCTACGAGAGTAGACCCGAATTTCGAGGATAACTTCTATCAGATTAGGGAATATGGATTTATAAGAGGCGCCTATCACTTCTGGAGCACAAAGTCTTCTGCACGTGACCAGGCTTACTTCTTCCTCAGCAAGGTGCACCTTCAGGAGGGCGACCTTCCACCAGTCCTTGACATAGAGCACAAGCCACAAAACCAGAGCACACAGGATTTCCAGACCGATGTATTGACATGGCTACATATTGTAGAAGATAAGTATCATGTCAAGCCCATCATATATACATATCATAATTTTAAAGAGTCGTATCTCTCAGCCCCCGTCTTCGATGATTACCCATATTGGATAGCCCACTACTATGTTGATAAGGTCGAGTATAAAGGCAAATGGAAGTTCTGGCAGCATACCGATACCGGTGTTCTTCCCGGCATCAAAGGAAATGTGGACCTCAACATCTATAATGGTTCTTACTATGACCTGATGAAACTGACGATAGGAAACCAAGAGGACGTTGAGGTCGCCGAATAGGAGCTATCGCATCTCTTCTATCTTCGTGCGGTGACCTTTTATCTTCAGCCCTTGAACCTTGTTTAATACTGCTTTCAACTTCGCTCGCGGAATGGCGACATAAGCGTAATAGTCGAAGACATCAATGCGTCCTATTTCGTTTCCCTTTAATCCGCCACTTTTGCATAGGAAGCCAACAATGTCCCCTTTGGAGATTTTATCTTTCCTTCCTTTGCCAATATAAAGGGTCGTATTGGCAGGAAGTGGGACAGCAGTATGAATATGTTCGTCCTCATCAATATGCAATTCTTCAGCATCGACCCTTCCTTTTGTGTTGTAGACGGCCTCTCTTATATTATCGGGTATTACCTCGTCAGGCCCCAATAGGAAAAAAATTCTTCCCGTATTATCCCATCTGGCTGTCCGACCAACCCTGTGAGTATAATTTTCTACTGTTTCTGGAAGATGATAATGAACGACATTCTCTACCCCCGGGATATCCAATCCTCGGCTACCAAGATCCGTAGACACAAGCACATTAGTGCTTCCGTTCGCAAACCTGTAGACAGCCTCTTCACGCTGGCGCTGATCAAGTCCACCATGATAGGTGGAAACAATGAAACCTTCTCCTGCCAGAAAAGCAGCTGTCCGCTCAACGCTGTCACGATAGTTGAGAAATACGATTGTGCTTCCAGTAAGTTTCTTAAGTAGGGATGCAAGCGCATGCAACTTATCTTTATCCTGACTCCGTACGATAGAAACTTCCAGTCTGTCACCATCTCCTTGTTCACGGAAGTCAAGAGTAGAAAAACCATCTGTAGAAAGTACTGCCGTCATACGCTCGTCATCGGTCATATCCGTTGCAGAGAGAAAGAAACGGCGCGCTGTGGAGGGCAGCCTACTGACGGCCCGACTCATCTCATCAGCAAATCCCATCTCCAGACATTTGTCGAATTCATCGATAACGATGAATCTCACAGTATCTGACACAAAATTATCCTTATCAAGGTGATCATTCAAGCGCCCCGGCGTTGCAAAGATGACTTGCGGTTGAACACTTCGCATCTCCCGGTGCTCATCCATCGTAGGACGTCCACCATGACAAGCATATCCTCTAATGCCGCACTTCATACGCTTCAACACATCCAAGGACTGATTAGCCAGTTCACGACCAGGTACAATAACAACCGCCTGCACATCATCTCGACTCGTGTCTATCATCTGCGACAAAGGAAGGAGATAAGCAAGTGTCTTACCACTACCAGTAGGACTCAGCAGGACAATATTGGAGTTGGACTTAGTAAAGGCATCAATAGCAGTCTGCTGCATATTGCTTACTGTAATGCCAAGGGAAGAGGTGATATCAGATACTGTCATTTCTTTAGTATTTTGTCAATTTCGTCAAACTTATCCCCCATATTGAGGTTGAGATAAATGGTATAGAGAGGTAGCGCCCACCTGTCAGAGGCATTCGGACGCAACGACCGATAAGATTCAAGATAAGGAAGAGCCGACCGATATAATGTGAGGATTTCCTGTCGCTTTCTTCTCAATGTCTGCGTATTCTTATCAAGGTTCACTCCTTGATTAAAACGTGCAAGTCCAGAGTTGAGAAGAGCATCAGCAAGTTTAGGATTCTTCTTTACAAGAGAATCACTAATAGCAAGACAGGCAGCATAGTCTCCCGTATTAAGCATAATAGTACTTTTTGTAAGCCAGGCCACTGTATTGGCACTGTCGGCCCTGATAGCTCTATCAGAGATATTCAAGGCTTCATTCCACTCCGACCTCCTTGAATAATAATCTATGAGGTGTGAAAAGAAGAAATCGGAACGAGGATATTTGCTGAAACCTTCCGTCAGCGTTTTCAGACAACGGACCGTGTCCTTATCAAGCAGATAGGTAGCTGCAAGATATTGCAACATCGACTCATTTCTTGCCGTGTCCTTCAGTGCAAGATAAGTATGATGATAAACCTTCCCTGCGTCCTTTAACTTATATCCACAGAAAACAGCCCAAAAAGCAGCGCGGGGAAGCCGATGATCGGTAGAGGAATAATTATATCCTTTAAACATTGGCAACTCAGCTGCTGAAATATATTGATCAAAGAACTGGTAAGCGTCATTGTACTTCTGCTTGCCCAAGAAGAACAATCCACCATTAAAGAGATTAGGACGCAACATATTTAGTATTGCTGCATTTTCTTTCCTCATTTTGGGTCTCACTCGGCCTTTTCGGTCAGGAAGGGCATCAATACTGTCATAAGCCTCCATATAAGTAAACATCCTTGAAGCAATACTGAACAAAGATGCTGTATCATATTCCTGCTTCAAATACAATTTCTCATTACCTTGGCTGTATTGTTTTTCTAAGGAGGAGAAAAGTACACTCCAGATTTTCTCATTTTCGCGGTTGGCAGAATCAGACAGAAGTTTCCGCATGGCAAGCTCAGCCTTGTCAAGATTCTTACCTGCTTTTACCTGGTCTTCAGCTGCTGAAATCTCTTTCTTTTGAGCTGACAAAGGAACAACAGTAATCACTAAAAGAAATAATATGAAGCATATTCTTCTCATAACAGTTGCGAAGTTAACAAAAAAATAGGAAGGAAACGAATAATTTCCTTCCTATTTATATCCGTAAGGTATAAGCACTAATTATTATTAGCACTACCACCAACAATATCAAGCAATTCACTCGTAATAGCAGCCTGACGGCTCTTGTTATACTGCAAATTCAGGTCTTTAAGCAAAGAGTCAGCATTATCAGTAGCAGCCTGCATAGCTACCATGCGCGCTGCATGCTCCGACGCATTACTATCAAGAAGCGCTGTATAGACCATCAGGTTCAGAAGCTTCGGAACCAATACCGAGAGTACAGACTTCAGATCCGGCTCTACAATAAAGTCGTCATTAAGTGGTACAGCGCCAGCATGTTGCTGGTCTTGAGCCTTACCATTCTTCCGTAAATACTCCTTTGCCTTAGCAGTAACAAGATTAGATGAGAGGTCACGGTCATTGAAAGCTCCTATCGCTTCTGTTGAGAGGTCAACGGGAAGGAACCCACGCTGAGTGAGAACTTGTGAGCCAGCACTCTTAAAATGATGGTAGATAAGTTCCACACGATCATATTCATGATTGGAATACTTTGCAATGAGTTCTTCCGCAATATCCTTGCAACCATTAGCATTAGGTTTATCAGCAAGTTCAACAAAATTGCCCGCTGACTTATACCCCAACCTTTCCACCTTCTCAGCTACCTTTCGGCCAATGGGATAGATGGTAATATCGCTGATGCCTTGAGCCTTGTACCCATCTATTGCCTGCTGCATCTTGCGTATGACATTATTGTTGTAACCGCCGCACAGCGAACTGTTTGACGAGTAGACAACAAGCGCCACACTTTTTATCTCCTTACGCTCCTTGGTAAATGCCAAATTGGCATCAGGAGTGGAGACAAGAAAGGACTTCAGGATATGCTCCAACAAATTCTCATAAGGAAGCATATTCTGAATTGCCGTCTGTGCATGATGAAGCTTTGACGATGCCACCATCTTCATGGCACTCGTTATCTTACGCGTGCTTTGAACAGACGCTATACGGGTCTTGATCTCTTTTAATGAAGGCATAAGCTACTATTTCTTGAATTGCCCTGCAACATTGGCCATCACCTCTTCGATGGTCTTTGTGCAACTATCTTCTAACTTTCCGGAAGCCAGTGTATCAATGACGTCCTGATGCTGTGTACGCATCTGCTCCAAGAACTGATCCTGAGCGGCACGAACACTCTCTACGGGGACATCACGGAGCAAGCCATGAACACCACAATAAAGGATGGCTATCTGCTCGCCTACGGGCATAGGAGTATACTGAGGCTGAATCAGCAGCTGATTGTTCTTTCTACCACGGTCAATTGTCATAGCCGTAACAGGATCCATATCAGATGAGAACTGAGAGAAGGACTCCAGCTCTCTATACTGAGCCATATCAATCTTCAGCGTACCGGCAACCTTCTTCATACTCTTAATCTGAGCAGAACCACCCACACGGCTCACAGAGATACCTACGTTGATAGCCGGTCGGAAACCCTGGTTGAAGAGATCAGTCTCAAGATATATCTGACCATCCGTGATGGAGATAACGTTCGTCGGGATGTAAGCCGAGACATCGCCTGCCTGTGTCTCAATGATAGGCAGAGCAGTCAGCGAACCACCACCTTTGACATGTCCCTTCATCGACTCTGGAAGATCATTCATCTGCTCTGCTATCTCTTGCTGGTCGTTGATACGGGCAGCACGCTCAAGCAGACGAGAATGAAGATAGAACACATCACCAGGGTATGCCTCACGTCCAGAAGGACGACGAAGAATCAGAGACACCTCACGATAGGCAACAGCCTGCTTGGAAAGGTCATCATAAACGACAAGTGCATCAAGGCCACGATCACGGAAATACTCACCAATAGCAGCACCTGCAAACGGGGCATAATACTGCATGGCAGCAGGATCGGCAGCACTTGCGCTGACAACGATTGTATAAGGCAGAGCCCCATGGTCTTTCAGTGTCTGGACGAGGGCTGCCACCGTACTTGCTTTCTGACCGATAGCAACATAAATACAATAGACAGGATGTCCTGCCTCATAGTTCCCCTTTTGGTTGATAATAGTATCCACTGCTACAGCGGTCTTTCCCGTCTGACGGTCACCAATGATAAGCTCACGCTGACCACGACCGATAGGAATCATGGAGTCGATAGCTTTCAGACCCGTCTGAAGAGGGGTCTTCACCGGCTGACGGTAGATAACACCTGGAGCCTTACGGTCAAGAGGCATCTCAAAGGCACCGGTAAGGTCTATGTCACCCTTACCATCAATAGGCTGCCCCAAAGTGTTAACGACACGTCCGAGGAAGTTGTCGTTGACACGAATAGAAGCGATGCGGTGTGTGCGCTTCACCTTCATACCCTCTTCAATACCAGAAGTAGGGCCAAGAAGGATACAGCCGACGTTGTCCTCCTCAAGGTTCATAACGACAGCCATGACGCCGTTCTCAAACTCGAGCAACTCACTCGCCTCTGCGTTGCGAAGACCATAAACGTGGGCAACACCATCACCAACGGTGAGAACGGTGCCAACCTCATCAAACTCCTCGCCAGCATTGACGCCTTCGAGCTGCTTGAGCAGCACTTCCGACACCTCGCTTGGTTTTAATTTATCACTCATTGTTGTAATTTCTTTTAGTTACTTTTCCAAATCATGTAGCACAGTAGCAAGCTTAGTCTTTACACTGGCATCCATGCGGTAAGTATCGTATTCGAGAATAAATCCCCCGATAATGTTAGGATCAACCGCTGTGTTGAATTCCACATTGCCATTGGTCCTGGCCTGAACCATAGCCTTCATCTTAGCTTCTGTCTCCGGTGATACCGGTACAGCTGTAGTAAGAGTGCCACGAATGATGTTCTTATGCTTACGGTACAGGGTGATGTACGACGTTGCCATAAACTGCAGGAATTTCTCCCGCTGCTGCTGGAAAACGATATGCAAGAAGCGATCAGTAAGCGGAGTCACACTACCACCGCATGCAGTCGTTATCAACGCCAACTTCTTTTCGTTATCGAGTGTAGGATTATCTATCGTATAGCGGAGCTGAGGCACCTCAAGAAAGCTCACAGCCAAAGACTGCATCTCACCATAGACGGCCTCGTCCACTTTCTGCTGTACAGCAGACTCTAAAAGAGCCTTAGCATATCTGACAGATATTACTCCTGTATCCATAAACAAACATTATTTGGTGGGTGCCGCTTTTTCAGCAGCTACATCGTCGAGCAATTTGTTTATCAAATCCATCTGCTTGTCGTCAGACTGAAGATTCTGTCTGACAATCTTCTCTGCGATCTTTACTGAGAGTTCAGCAACCTGCGAACGAATGTCGCGAATAGCTTGCTGTTTCTCCTGCTCTATCTCAGCCTTGGCATCGCTGATGAGCTGTGCTCCACGGGCCTTAGCCTGATCCTCAGCTTTCGCAATGATAGCCTCGCGGGTGGCAGTGGCCTCTTTGAGGACCTCTGCCTGTTTCTCGCGCGCTTCCTGCAGAATGGATTCTCCTTCTTTTTGTATGTTGGCGAGCTTCTCATTGGCCTCATGCGCCTTCCTCAAACTGTCATCAATGTAGTCCTTGCGTTCCTTGACCATCTTTGTGATGGCCGGGAAACCGAACTTCCAAAGAATGGCAAGCACAATGAGGAAGACAAGCGTCATCCAAAAGAGCAAGCCCGTACTTGGCACTAACAAATCCATACGCAGTTGTAAAACTTCTGATTAATATTAGATGCAGAGGAATGCAACCACCACAGCGAACAGAGCAACACCCTCAATAAGAGCTGCTGCCACAATCATGTTGGTGAAGATCTTGCTCATCACCTCCGGCTGGCGGGCCATAGCGTCCATAGCCTGACCACCAATGCGACCGATACCGATACCTGCGCCAATGGCTGCGAGACCGGCGCCTACACCTGCGCCCAACTTAGCGATACCTGCTGCTGCGGCTTGTAATAATAATGCTGAAATCATAGTTGTAATGTTTTAAATTTTTTATTTGTTTTTACTTATTGCTAATTAGTTAACTGACTTTTACGCCAAAAGCATTTACTCCTTTGCACGTGCCAGACCGATGAAGATAGAACTCAACATCGTGAAGACCATGGCCTGGATAAAGCAGACCAAGAACTCCAAACACATCATGAAAATGCTCATGACAACACTCAGGGTTGACATTCCGATAGCAATGCCTACTCCCATCGTAGCCACCACAAAGATGATACACGACAGAGAGATGGCTATAGCATGACCCGCCATCATATTGGCGAAAAGTCGAATCATCAGAGCAAAGGGCTTAGTGAAAATTCCTATAAACTCTATGAAGGGTATCAATGGCAATGGAGCTTTCAATGCAATGGGCACATCTGGCCAGAAAATATCCTTCCAATAGTGCTTAGAACCACTGAACTGAGTAATGACGAAAGTACAAAGAGCCAGGAAGAAAGTTACGGCAATATTGCCCGTGACATTACCTCCACCCGGCGGGAATGGCACTACGCCCATGAGGTTACAGACCAGGATGAGGAAGAAACAGGTAAGCAGATAGGGAGAATATTTCTCGTAGCCTACTTCTCCTACTCCAGGTTTGATAATACTGTCTTCAACCCATTCCACAAGCATCTCCACAAGTCCTGTAAACCCGCCTGGGGCTGCATCACTGGCCTTGTGGCGCTTATACCATCTTGCGGGTATCAGAATACAGAGTAGAAGAATGATGGCATTGATAAAAAGCACTGCCACTGTTTTAGTTATGGAGATGTCAAAAGGTAACACCTCTTTACCATTCTGCAACTCTACAATCTTACCGGCATGCTCACCTTTGGAGGCGATGGCGAGATGGTAAGGCCCTTGGCGATAGCCATTGGCATCAGCTTCCTCAGAAAAGCGAGCCGTGCTGAAGACATGCCACCCCGTGGAACTCTTCACAATGACTGGTAGGTTGATGACAATGTGCTTGTCGCCTATATCGGTGACATGCCAGTCATAGGAATCCTTGATATGTCCCAATACAACCTCCGAGGCATGGAAAGGCTCACCCTTATCGGCTGCCATAGCCGGTACGGAGAGAAGCATTGCCAGCAGCATGCAGATTATATGATTTAAATATCTCATTCCGAACAAGAACTTTTAATGTTTTATTACTAATGTCAATGCCATCATAGCGACATACATGATGAAAACCATGATAACAAAGCCTTTAGACTGTGCCAGACTCTCAGAAATGAAAAACACATATACCCCAACCATGAGGAGCACAGAAATCATTCTAAAAGCGGCATAAGCCATGTAGAACTTCGGGAGCTGATATGGAGCCCGAGCCTTCACAATGTCATAACCTTTTATCCAACCTGTGCCAAGCGCAGAGAAGATAAGAAGGCATAGACAAACTGTCAACGTCGATGGCATATCAGCGAAGCTACCACAGGGACTAAGAGCCAGACTATGAGTGCAATGACAGCAACGAGTACAACTGTATTAACATGCGCTGAATCGGTATTTCCAGTGACATTGAGCACGACAAGGGCCACAAGTGTTGAGGCCACAATCACCCACAATCCTATCTTCCTAATTTGCTTCTGTTGCATACAGTTATTGATGTTGCAAGGCGTGATTAACCGATTTCAACACAAAGGCTCACCTCGTTCTTTTTTACTTCTACGAAGCCACCCTCTATATTGAGGTTATGAACGCCCCCATTGTTCTTATATTCCACTACTCCATTTGTCAGTGACGATATAATCGGCGCATGATTGTCGAGTATCTCAAAACTGCCCAAACTTCCAGGCACCTTAACACTCTCAATAGGGCCGTCATAAACGACTTTCTCTGGAGATACGATTCTTAACTTCAACATAATTTCGCAAGTTTATAAGTTTATGAGCTAATGAGTTCATGAGCTTTTGATGTGTATCAAACTTAACTTGACAAGTTTCTTGATATGTATCTGCACACAAAAACTCAAAAACTCAAGAACTTAAAAACTCTGGAACCGACTATGCCTTGGCTGCCTCCATGAGCTTCTTGCCCTTGGCAATAGCGTCATCGATAGTACCCACATTCATGAATGCCTGCTCGGGGAGGTCGTCAACCTCTCCGTCAAGGATAGCATTGAAGCCTTTAATGGTATCTTCTATACTTACCATGACACCCGGAACACCAGTGAACTGTTCGGCAACAGCGAAAGGCTGAGAAAGGAAGCGCTGAACACGACGTGCACGGCTCACAACGAGTTTGTCATCGTCCGAGAGCTCATCCATACCGAGGATAGCGATAATATCCTGAAGCTCCTGATAATGCTGAAGGGTCTCCTTAACACGCTGAGCGCAATCATAGTGTTCCTTTCCCACAATCAGCGGATCCAGAATACGGGAGGTACTCGCCAATGGGTCTACAGCAGGATAGATACCCAGCTCCGTAATCTTACGATCAAGCACGGTAGTAGCATCCAGATGAGAGAATGTCGTGGCAGGGGCTGGGTCGGTCAAGTCATCGGCAGGCACGTAGACGGCCTGCACAGATGTGATGGATCCCTTCTTTGTAGAAGTAATACGCTCCTGCATAGCACCCATCTCTGATGCCAGCGTAGGCTGATAACCTACGGCAGAAGGCTGACGGCCAAGCAGAGCAGAAACCTCTGAACCTGCCTGTGTGAAGCGGAAGATGTTGTCGATAAAGAACATAATATCAGCAGGACCACCATCCTTACCACCATGATCACGGAACTCCTCTGCAATCGTCAGACCTGACAGAGCAACACGGGCACGGGCCCCTGGCGGCTCATTCATCTGACCATAAACAAGGGTGGACTGAGACTTAGCGATTTCTTCCGGGTCTACAAGAGAAAGATCCCACTTACCTTCCTCCATGGCTTTTTTGAACTTTTCGCCATAGCGTATCACACCAGAGTCAAGCATATCACGGATCAGGTCGTTACCCTCACGTGTACGCTCACCGACGCCGGCGAAGACTGAATATCCTGCACGGCCCTTGGCGATATTGTTCATCAGCTCCATGATAAGCACCGTTTTTCCAACACCGGCACCACCGAAGAGGCCAATCTTTCCACCTTTCATGTAGGGCTCCAGCAAGTCGATGACCTTAATACCCGTAGGCAGCATCTCCTTGTGGGTGGAGAGCTCGTCAAACTTAGGAGCCGGACGATGGATAGGATAGCTACCCTTCATATCCAGAGAAGCCATACCATCAATGGGCTGACCTATAACGTTCATCATGCGGCCACGGATTTGGTTTCCGGAAGGCATCTGAATAGGAGCTCCCGTAGGAACGACCTCCATGCCGCGCTCCAATCCATCAGTTGAGTCCATGGCTATGCAGCGTACAGTATCCTCACCGATATGCTGCTCCACCTCGATAACGAGTTGGGTGCCATTAGGCCTTTTCACGGTCAGAGCTTCATAAATCTCTGGCAACACCTTGTCAGCATCCTGGCCTTTCGTGTCGAAGAATACATCGACAACAGGTCCAATAATCTGAGAGATGTGTCCGTTAATCTTTGCCATAAAATATCTTTTAAATTATTTCTTTAGATTGAAAGTTCGTCAAGCACTTGGATGAGCTTGCGGTCGAAGGGCTTATCGGGCCTGATAGCCTCAGAGAAAGGTACATAAGTGACTTCTTCATTGCGTACACCTACCATGACGTTACGCTGTCCCTGCTTGATAGCCTCAATTGCTCCCACACCCGTGCGGCTGGCCAATATACGGTCATGGGCTGAAGGACGGCCGCCACGCTGCAAATAGCCAAGGATAGACACACGGACGTCAAACTCCGGGAATTCCTTACGCACACGGTTGGCATAGTACATAGCACCGCACTTCGGGCTCTCCGAGACGATGACAATGCAACTCTTCTTGGATTTGCGAATTCCACGCTCCATGAATTTTGCCAACTGGTCAACATCCGTGGAATCCTCAGGAATGATAGCAGCCTCAGCACCGCAAGCGATAGCTGAGTTCTGAGCCAGATAACCGGCATCACGTCCCATCACCTCAACGAAGAAGATACGCTCATGGCTCTGAGCAGTATCACGAATGCGGTCTACACAATCTACAATAGTATTAAGGGTAGTATCGTAGCCTATGGTTGTATCTGTACCATAGAGATCGTTGTCAATCGTTCCGGGAAGACCTACACAACAGAGGTCATAATCCTCAGCAAATTCTTTAGCACCTGTCAGTGAACCATTACCTCCTATCACGACCAAAGCATCAATACCCTCCTTTTTAATATTCTCATAAGCCTTGTCACGACCTTCCTGCGTCATAAACGCTTTAGAACGGGCTGTCTTAAGAATGGTGCCGCCCTGCATAATGATGCCGGAGACATTCTCCGTGGTGAAAGGCTTGATTTCATCTTCAATAAGGCCATCGTATCCGCGGTAGATACCCTTTACGTTATATCCATTGCAGATACCAGCGCGTGTTACGGCCCTGATAGCTGCGTTCATACCGGGAGCATCGCCGCCTGATGTCAATACACCTATAGTCTTAATCTTTGACATAATGTTGGTTTCTATGAAGTGGTTTCTATATTTTGCTTCTATGTTTTATATTGGCAAAGTTAAAGATTAATATTAAAACTTGCAAGAGTAGTTCGAGTTTTTATACACGTTTAACGTATTTGGGGACATTTTTTTTGCACAATGAAACGGAAATGTAATCTCTATGTTGCACTATATCATTTTACAAGCCGCTTTCAGCCGTTTCTCCGCTACATCTTCTCGCAGAACATCATCTGCAGCATCCCATCCGTCGTTAATATTTATTAACTTCGAGAAACCTGCTGCCTTGAGAGGCTCATTGTCTGCGATTCTGCCCGCTAAAAGGTAGACAGGGATATTCTTTTCTTTTGCCCGCTGCAAGACTACACTCGGCAATTTTCCCATAAGCGTTTGATTATCAGAACTTCCTTCTCCAGTTACAACCGCCTCGGCACCGTTCAATGCATCATCAAAGTTTAAAGCATCCAGCACCACATCAGCACCTCGTTTCACCTCGGCTGTCATAAACTCCATGAAAGCATATCCTAACCCACCGGCTGCTCCGGCTCCCGCCTCACCACTCGCATCATACCCCTGGTGAAGTGCAGCCATTTTTGCGAAAGTTTTGGCTCGACGGTCCAGCAATTCTATCATGTCTTGCGTTGCGCCTTTTTGTTGCGCAAAAACTTTTGCCGCACCATTGTTGCCATACAACGGATTCCTGACATCAGTAGCCACCGTCACCTTCAATTCTTTAAGAACAGAAGTGTCGAAGTTGTCATACCACATTTTACCATGCGCTGTCTGCCAGGCCTGACGCAAGGCTCGTAGCATGCCTAGCCCGCAATCACTAGTAGCACTCCCACCAAGTCCAACTACAAACTCACGGCACCCCCTTCGGTAAGCATTGGCTATAAGTTCACCGACACCATAACTCGTAGCAACGAGCGGGTTGCGATATTCTGGCTCTATCATCGTCAACCCGGCGGCGCGTGCAACCTCAATAACACCCACACCGTTTTTAATACCAAAAGCGGAATCTGCCCATCTCATCATAGCATCGTGGACATGACAATGTACGATTTCATCAGGACGCATGGCCTCAAGGAAGCCCTCGCCGCCATCGCTGACATCGAAACTGATCACCTCCACATTATTATTAAGGGTCTCTAACAGTCCTTCCCTAACAGCCTCATTGGCCTGATGCGAGGTCATACAACCTTTGAAGCTGTCCATGGCCGTAATTATCTTCTTCATATTCTTGTCGTGTTTAGACAGGTGCAAAGATAATGCAAAAAAAGCATAAAACCTTTTAGCATTCATTTCTTTTTGCTATCTTTGCATCGTCCTAAAGATTTTTATTATCATAACTATAAAGAGTTAAAAAAATGACTATCGATGAGTTCAACTTTGCCGGCAAGAAGGCAATTGTACGTGTAGACTTCAATGTGCCATTGGATGATAATGGCAACGTCACTGACGACACCCGTATCCGTGGTGCTCTGCCTACACTGAAGAAGGTTCTGGCTGATGGTGGCGCTCTTATCATGATGAGCCACATGGGCAAGCCTAAGGGCAAAGTCAATCCTAAACTGAGTTTGAAGCAGATTGTTCCCAACGTGAGCAAAGCTCTCGGTGTGGACGTCAAGTTCGCTGCCGACTGCGGCAAGGCTGATGCAGAGGCTGCTGCACTGAAGCCAGGTGAGGCTCTGCTGCTCGAGAACCTCCGTTTCTATCCTGAGGAGGAGGGCAAGCCCGTAGGCGTTGAGAAAGGCACTCCCGAGTACGACGCTGCAAAGGCTGAGATGAAAGATCGCCAGCTGGCTTTCGCTAAGAAGCTCGCTTCTTACGCTGACGTCTATGTCAACGACGCTTTCGGTACTGCTCACCGCAAGCACGCTTCTACAGCTGTTATCGCTGACTCCTTCGACAAGGATCACAAAATGCTGGGCTACCTCATGGAGAAAGAGGTCAAGGCTATCGACAACGTGATGAAGAACGCTCAGCATCCCTTCACTGCCATCATCGGTGGCTCTAAGGTCAGCTCTAAGCTCGGTGTCATCAAGAACCTGCTCGACAAAGTCGACAACCTCATCATCGGCGGTGGCATGGGCTACACATTCATCAAGGCTCAGGGTGGCCAGATTGGTAACTCTCTCCACGAGGACGACCTCATCCCTGAGGCTCAGGAGGTGCTGAAGGCTGCTAAGGAGAAGGGTGTCAACATCAGCCTCTCCGTTGCTACGCTCTGCGCTAAGGAGTTCTCCAACGACGCTCCACGTACCGTATATCCTATCTACAATATCCCAGAGGGCTGGGAGGGCATGGATGCTTCCTATGAGAGCGTTGCTATCTGGAAGGACATCATCATGAACTCTAAGACCATCCTGTGGAATGGTCCTGTTGGTGTGTTCGAGTTCGAGAACTTCGCACACGGCACAGGTGCTATTGCCAAGGCTGTTGCTCAGGCTACTCAGGAGAACGGTGCTTACTCACTCATCGGCGGTGGTGACTCTGTTGCTGCTATCAACAAGTTTGGTCTTGCCGACAAGGTCAGCTACGTCTCTACTGGCGGTGGTGCTATGCTCGAGGCTATCGAGGGCAAGGTGCTCCCCGGTGTGGCTGCTATCAAGGGTGAATAATTATGATGCACTCTCTTCGGAGAGAATGTCATATTAACAAATACGAAGAGCTCCACATGTGGAGCTCTTTTTTTTCTAATTATGAACAACAGCCCATTGCTCAACTTTTGTAGACGCTTTGTAGCATCGTTTTTCATCTGTCTTGTCTTCTGCATGCCTATGTTGGCACAGCGCAACGAGATTCTGTCTCCCGACATTGCCTCATTAGAAAGTATCGTCGGCAATGACTGGACGGCGCCCGTGCCCATTATGCAGCTCGGTAGTGAAGAGGGCATAAATATATCTTTCGACGAACTCTCACATTCTTATCACCGGTACTCTTATTCCATTCAACACTGTGAAGCTGACTGGACCCCTTCTACGCAACTCATAGAGAGCGACTATATTGATGGATTCGCAAGAGAGAACACCATCGACGACTATGAACAGTCCATCAACACCAATGTCGCCTACACACACTATACCCTCACCCTTCCCAATGAGAAATGCCGTATTAAACTGAGCGGCAACTATGTGGTCACTGTCTATGATGAGGACAACAACAACCAACCTGTACTGAAGATCTGTTTTATGGTCGTTGAGACAGGTATGAAAGTATCTATGTCCTGTTCGTCCAACACCGACATCGACATTAACGACCGTCACCAGCAGATTGGGATGAGCATTACCTATGACGGTCTCCGTGTCACCAGCCCCGCTACTCAGATAAAAACGGTCGTCATGCAGAATGGCAGATGGGATAACGCCGTTGTCAATGCCACCCCACAATATGTCCGTGCCGATGGACTTACCTGGGACCATTGTCGCGACCTTATCTTCCCTGCCGGAAACGAATATAGAAAATTTGAGTTGCTCGATCCTACACATACCACAATGGGACTCGAACGTACGGGCTGGGACGGCAAGCATTATCAGGCATGGGTCTTCACGGATGAGCCCCGTCCCAGTTATGTCTATGATGAGGACGCCAACGGCGCTTTCTGCATTCGCAACTCTGATGATGTGAACAACGATACCGAGAGCGACTATATCATGACACACTTCCGGCTAAGGGCTCCCCGTATCAACGGAGACATTTTTCTCAACGGAGCCTGGACGCACGATAGTTTTGGACCGGCATACAGGATGGTATACGACGAGACGGACAGCCTCTACAAAGCGTCAGTAATGTTGAAGCAAGGCTACTACAGTTATCAGTACCTTCTGAGAACCTCTGACGGCACCTTGCACCCTCTTCCCTCTGAAGGCTCTTTCTACCAGACGGAAAACAGCTACCAGGCTTTGGTCTACTTCCGCCCACAGGGTGGTCGTACCGACCGTCTTGTTGGTTATGGTGCCCTATCGACGAGATGAGGGCTGGCGTCTGCGTACACCTCGCGTAGCCTCTGATTCCAACGGATTGTCTGGCCAGTAATGTTTAGGGTAGCGACGACGAAGTTCTTTTCTTACTTCAAAATACGTCGAATCCCAGAAACTAGCCAAGTCCTTGGTAAGCTGGACCGGCTTAAATCCCGGACTCAGCAGTTCCATCAACACCGGCACACGTCCATCGTCTATTCGAGGTGTATCTGCCATCCCGAAACATTCCTGTAGACGGACACTGAGCACGGGCTCCTCAGCACCTATCCGATAGCTGAGCCGAATCATGCTTCCCGAAGGCACGCGAATGCGCTCGGGAGCCAGTCTGTCCACTGCCTGTTGACTTTCGTATGACAAAAGGTTCCAAAGCACTGTCACAAGTGGAATCTTATGAAGTCCTTCGACGGACGTCACCAAATGTCCACCGTTGTCAAGATAGAAGGGAAGCCAGTCGGTAACTGTTTTTAAAAGATATTCGGTATCCAAACAAGGCAAATCCATTTCCGGATGCCACTGTCTGACCATCTCTACACGCCGCTGTAACATTTTCACATTCTCGTTCCAATCGAGCAGACTTAGCCCCTCACGGGAAACAGCATCGCAGACCACCGACACAACACTATCCCTATCAACATCATCAAGATGCCGTGTCTCCAAAGTCAGGACACCTATACACAGCTCTTTCTGTGAGACAAGCCCCCCTTGCCGCGTCATCCACGTAAGGTTGTCTTTCCACGTGGCCAAGGACATGACAGCCTCTTTCTCAACAGGCGCAGCCAAGAATATCTTTCCCGTATTACGGTTCCCGGCATGCAGCGTAGCCACAACAAGCCACTCGTAACCGGCTATAGCATCCTCAGATTCCACCTTGACCTTCTCCCCACTGGCCAAGCGATAGTTCCCGTTATGGTCTAATGCTTTGGCTATACGCTCAGGCCATGCCACAGCGATAAGTGCTCCTATATCCTGACCGCTGACATAAGTATTCTCGGTCTCCACTCCTATCATGCGGGCATACTCCCCGGCCACCTTCGCGATACGCCCCCACCGCCCTATATGATGTGAGCGACGGGCGTCCCTCAGTGCTGTGACGCGGGGTAACATATCGGCATGGACTCCATCGGTATTCATCACATCCTTCTCCTCCATGATAGCTGCTATATCACAGGCTAAGGCTTTCCGAGTATGATCTCCCGCTGCTATCATCATTCTTGCTATTCGGGGATGGCAAGGCAACGATTCCATACGGCGTCCTACGGACGTGATACGACCAGCCTTGTCTATAGCCTGAAGTTGTCGCAGACCATCTATAGCACGTCTAAGATTTCCCATCGGAGGCGGTGTGAGCCAAGGTAAGCCCATAATGTCTGTTTCTCCAAAAGCGGCAACAGACAATACCATTGGCATGAGGTCCGCATCCTCTATTTCCGGCTGCCGCTGTGCCGCCATACGTTGCTCTGTCGCCAAGGTCCACAGTCGGTAGCAGACTCCCGGGGCCACACGCCCGGCTCTGCCGGATCGTTGCCGCGCCATGTCAAGACTGATGCGCATGGTCTCCAAGTGGCTTAGACCGCTGGTGGCATCGTAGACAAGGCGGCGGCAGTATCCACTGTCCACCACAACCCGCACACCCTCAATCGTCAGCGACGTCTCTGCAATAGGAGTGGCGAGCACTATTCGGCGTCTGCCGTCAGTAGATGGGGTGATAGCAGCATCTTGCTTGTCCATACCAAGATTCCCATAGAGAGGACATACACTGGTTGGAGCCAGACTGTCACCTAAAATATCCGCACAGCGCTCGATGTCTGCCTGCCCCGGGAGAAAAGCCAAAATATCACCATCATGCTCACGATGGGCACGACAGACTGCGGCAGCAACATCAGCGGCAATCTCTGAAGGTTGCGTGTCGTCCTTTGACAAAATAATATCTACGGGAAACATCCGGCCCTGACAACTCACCTCGTGGACACCAAGCGACTGGCACAGTTCGCCAGTGTCAATAGTGGCAGACATGACCACAATATTCAACTCGGGCCGAAGCACTTCCCGCACTTTCCGGGCCAGACAGAAAGCCAAATCGGAAGAGATGCTGCGTTCGTGGAATTCATCGAAGATAAGACAGCTCACGCCGTCCAAGGTGGCATCAGCAGCCAGGCGACGGGCGAGGATGCCCTCTGTGACAACCTCTATACGGGTCTCTGCCGTAACCTTGCGCTCAAATCGTATCTGATAGCCCACGGTATGTCCCACTTCCTCTCCTAACAGCCGTGCCATCCGCATGGCGACCTGGCGTGCGGCCAGGCGTCGCGGCTCCAACATGACAATACGTCCTTCGGACAGGGTGCGTAACATGGCAAGAGGCAGTAAGGTGGATTTTCCCGCTCCTGGGGGAGCAACAATGACAACACCATGATGGTTGAGTAGTTCCGTATCCAGCTTTTCTGCTATGGCTGCCGCTGGCAGGGAGCTTGTCGCCAATAACTTGTCCACTACTGCTTTTATCTTTGTTGTTTCCATAAACGATGTCTGAATAATGCAAAAGTACAAAAAAAGGCTGGGTACACACAGGAAAAATATGTAATTTTGCAAGAAGTTACGCAGACTACATAAAATAAGAAGAATGGGTACCCAAAACAACAGCAAGGAAGACAACTACGATTTTCTCACTCACGCTCCCGTATCGAAGACCGTGCTCACCATGGCCGTACCTACAATCGTGACGATGTTGGTGACTTCCCTATACAATATGGCCGACACCTTCTTCGTCGGACAGATTGACACCCAGTCTACAGCCGCAGTAGGTATCGTGTTCAGCGTGATGTTCGCCATTCAGGCTTTTGGCTTCTTCTTCGGACATGGCTCCGGCAACTACATCTCCCGAGAGTTGGGAGCTCAGCGACATGACACGGCTCGCCGCATGGCAGCCAACGGTTTCTTCCTTTCTTTCTTCTTTGGCATCTTCCTAACCATAGTCGGTGAGCTATTGCTTGCCCCGCTGACCATTTGGCTGGGAAGCACACCCACTATCCGCCCCTACACAGAGCAGTATATGGGCATCATCCTTCTCGGTGCCCCCTTCCTGACCGCTTCTCTCACCCTCAACAACCAAATGCGCCTGCAAGGAAATGCCCGTCTGGCAATGATAGGCATCACCGCAGGTGCCATCGTCAACGTGGGACTGGACCCGCTCTTTATCTTCGTCTTCAACATGGGTGTTGCCGGAGCTGCCATCGCAACGGTCACTGGCCAAATTCTCTCCTTTTTACTATTATTGCGCCTGAGCTACAGCCGTAAGAACATTGGAATCTCATGGAGGAACTTCTCTCCTTCCTGGACAGCTGTCAAAGAGATATTCTATGGTGGAAGTCCATCTCTGTCGCGTCAGGGATTGGGGTGCATCGCCACTATCGCCTTGAATGTCTCTGCTGGAAACTACGGCGACGAGGCCATCGCAGCGATGAGCATTGTGACACGCATCACCATGCTCATCATGGCCGCCGTAGTGGGATTGGGACAGGGATTTCAACCCACCTGTGGCTTCTGCTATGGTGCCGGTCTCTTCGACAGACTGAAGTCCGCGTTCTGGTTCACCGTCAAGGTTGGCACTGTCTTTCTCCTCGTCTGCTGCATCGTCGGGAGTATCTACGCAGAGCCTATCGTCCGGCTCTTCCGCAACGATAACACTGTCATCGAGATTGGTGCAAGAGCACTAAGATGGCAGCTTATGGCCTACCCTCTCAATGCCTTCAGTACCGTGAGCAACATGCTCACTCAAACCTGCCGCTACCCCTGGAGAGCCAACCTGTTGGCTTGCTCCCGCCGTGGTCTGTTCTTCATCCCTGCCGTCATGCTCCTGCCGCTCTGGCTCGGACTGACAGGAGTAGAGTCTGCACAGTGTGTCAGTGACGTCTTAGGCTTCTTGCTGACCATTCCCATTATGGCATATACTCTCAGGAACTTAGGACAACAAGCACGATGATTACTTCACAATTCCTTTCTCAAGGTATTCCTCAAGGTTGACACGTACTCTTGAGGCGGCATCATCAGCGGCCACCTTCTTCATATCGCTGACAACCATAAGCTTCACCAGCTCCTCAAAGGATGTCTTGTTAGGATTCCATCCCAGTTCAGCTTTAGCCTTGGTAGGATCACCCCAGAGATTGACGACATCGGTGGGACGATAGAAGTCCGGCGACACTTCTACGAGAACTTTGCCCGTAGCTTTGTCAACACCTTTCTCGTCGATGCCCTCGCCACGCCATTCCAGTTCTATGCCGACGTAATGGAAAGCCAGTGTGGCAAACTCCCTCACGGTGTGCTGCACACCTGTGGCAATGACGAAATCCGATGGCTTCTCATTCTGCAAGATGAGCCACATACACTCCACATAGTCCTTGGCATAGCCCCAGTCACGACGGCTGGAGAGATTGCCCAAATAGAGTTTATCCTGTTTGCCCTGCTTGATGCGGTTGGCAGCCAATGTTATCTTACGCGTGACGAAGGTCTCACCTCGGCGTTCACTCTCATGGTTGAAGAGAATGCCATTGCAAGCAAACATATGATAAGCATCACGATACTCGCGCACGATCCAATAGCCATACTGCTTAGCCACAGCATAGGGAGAATAAGGATGGAACGGAGTATTCTCATTCTGTGGCACCTCTTCCACTTTCCCGTAGAGTTCTGACGTGGAAGCCTGGTAGATGCGGCAGGTCTGCGAGAGCCCACAAATTCTGACAGCCTCCAAAATGCGAAGCACACCCACAGCATCAACATCAGCGGTGAACTCGGGAGAATCGAAAGAGACCTGGACATGACTCTGAGCAGCCAAATTATATATCTCGTCAGGACGCACCTCGCCCACGACATTGACGATGGACATAGAGTCGCCAAGATCGGCATAATGAAGGTGGAAGTTGGGCAGTCCTTCAAGATGTGCAATACGCTCGCGGTAGTCAACGGATGAACGACGGATGATACCATGAACATCGTAGCCCTTGTCCAGCAACAGCTCTGAGAGATAACTGCCGTCCTGACCTGTCACTCCCGTGATAAGCGCCACTTTTCTTTTGTTTGTCATTACTGAGTAGTTTTAAATTTAGTTTTGTAGCCGCAAAATTAAGCATTTTTGTCTGCATATCAAATATTACTATCAAATATTTTGTATTTACGCGAAAATAAGCCCGCATAAAGTTATACATGTTTCAATAAATTCCGTAACTTTGCATACATAACAAAACTTACACACTATGTCAGACGAGAAAAGCAAGCGTGGCGGTTACCGCCCCGGCGCAGGCCGACCAAAAACCTACAGTAAGCTGATGGCTTTCCGTGTCCCAAAGGAATTGGCGACATACATTGAGCAGCATCCTAACAAGTCCAAGTTCATACAAACCTGTATAGAGCGAAACATGGCAGCACAAGAGAATAACAACCTTGGCCAGAAATTGGGAGAATTAATCCCTGTTGCAGGAATGGAAACGGTCAAAGTGTCATTTGAAAATATGAGGATCGTTGCTGGTAAGCCCAAACCCTTGGAAAGTGATTCGTATGCGCCCAAGGTGGACCTCCTTGCTACGCTCTGCCCTCACCCCGAGTCAACCTATATGATACGTGTCGAAGGTGAATCGATGATAGACGCCAACATCCATCCCGGCGATGTCCTCGTCGTCGACAAAGACAACAAAAATCCGATGCGAAGGGATATTGCCATCTGTGAGCTCAACGGCGAATACACCGTCAAACGCGTTGAGCGAGACGGTGACCATGGCTTCCTTATCCCTGCCAATCCCGACTTCCCAAGGATAGAAATCAAACCCACCGACTCTTTCCATGTGTGGGGCGTCGTCACCTACATTATCCACAAGGCAGGCAATGACGAGTGATTTTTTACTGTGAGTAGTGCACCCGCCCCGACCGTTGCAATGCTTACAGCTTCTGTGGCATTTGCCAACGACTTCCGCGACATTTGCCAACGACTTCCGTGACATTTGCCAACGAATTCTGTGACATTTGCCAACGAATTCCGTGACATTTGCCAACGAATTCCGCGGCAAATGCCCCGGATGCATTTGGTATTGACGAGAAACGTGCACAACATAAGCCATATATAAACAATTATTCCACGTTAAGGGACTCTCTGTCACCCTAACGTGGAATATCAATAGTATTTTTCTCTGAAAAGGAATCAGATTTCCGACATCATATCTTTGCCTAAAGCATCAGCCTCCTCCATCGTTTTAGCCTCACTATAGACACGGATGATGGGTTCAGTATTAGACTTGCGCATGTGCACCCACTTGTCAGCAAAGTCTAACTTGACACCGTCGATATCCGTCACCTGCACATCCTTTCTGCCACTATACTTCCGTTTGATACGGTCAAGGATAGCATCGACATCAGTGCCCGGCTGCAAATCGATACGGTTCTTAGCAATGAAATAGTTGGGGAAGGAAGCGCGCAACTCAGAGGCTTTGCAGCCCTTCTGCGCCATACTGCTGAGGAAGAGAGCAATTCCCACTAAGGCATCACGGCCGTAGTGGCTCTCCGGATAGATAACGCCACCATTACCTTCACCACCGATAACGGCACCCACCTCTTTCATCTTCGTAGTGACATTGACCTCACCGACCGCGGAAGCGTAGTACTTGCAGCCATGCTTCTCTGTGATATCACGCAGAGCACGTGTAGAACTCAGATTGCTCACCGTAGGGCCCTGGACGTGGTCGAGGACATAGTCAGCAACAGTGACCAAAGTATATTCCTCACCATACATCTTACCATCTTCCTGGATGAAGGCCAGACGGTCTACATCGGGGTCGACAACGATGCCTAAGTCATAGCCACCCTTGGCCACCTCTGACATGATACCGCCGAGGTTCTTCTCCAAAGGCTCAGGATTATGCGCGAAATTACCATCGGCAACGCCATTGAGGAACTTATATTCCACGCCCAAGGCTTTGAGAAGGTCGGGGAGAATGATACCACCGACTGAGTTGATGCTGTCCACACAGACCTTGTAATGAGCTTTACGAATGGCATCTACATCCACGAGGGCAAGTTTCAAGACAGAGTCGATATGGCGCTGGTTATAACTGTTGTCCTCCGTATAATGACCCAGATGGTCTACATCAGCATACTCAAAGTCCTCTTTCTCAGCTATGGCCAGCACCTCATTGCCATCGGCCTTGGTAAGGAATTCCCCTTCCTCATTGAGGAGCTTCAAGGCATTCCAATGCCGTGGGTTATGGCTGGCAGTGATGATGATACCACCTGCCGACTTGCTCATACGGACAGCGAGCTCGGTGGTCGGGGTTGTGGCCAGACCGATATTGATGACGTCATAGCCCATACCCATAAGGGTACCACAAACAACATTTTTCACCATCTCGCCGGAGATACGGGCGTCACGGCCTACCACAATGGTATTGCTCTGTGAATGATGGCAGCGGCGGATGAACGTAGCATATGCCGATGTGAACTTTACGATGTCAAGAGGGTTGAGTGTGTCACCGGTAGTACCACCTATCGTGCCGCGAATACCAGAAATAGATTTAATCAGTGTCATGGTAGCGTATAATGTTTAATGTATAGTGTATAGTGTGTAATGCATAATGTATAAATAAGGCGAAGGGCCGGTTAATTATTTACCACGCTGGAACGTGATGTCATAGAGACATGGGTAGACGCTCTGCATGGCATAGGTCTGTCCCAAGTCGTGTGGCACAATCAGTCTGACTTTCGCCACCTCGTCGCCGGCATTGACATATCGTCCGATGTTGACATAAGGCAGAGCGGCCAGCCAGCCACTGGGAATACTCGTAGAGCCATACAGACGATACATCAGGCTCGTGGCAGACTCAAAACTTCCCTGGAAAGTACCCGAATTGTTGGTGACATTCATCACCTCTAAATATTTCTGTGAATAGGGAGTTGTGTTTGTTGCCTGAATAGAATCCGTCAGAAGGTTACGCTCTGTAAAGCGACAGTCGACGCGAGCTCTCTCCCCCTGCGCAATAGGGCTTCCGGCTCCCTTTCTGACAATCTGCATATAAAGACCACTGGACTGGAAAAGGACAAACTCGTTCTTGGCAGTATCGGTGGTATAGTTCTGGTCGCGGAATTGATCCTCAGAGATGACGGTGACAGCAGAGTCTGCAATGTATGCACTGATGGCCGACCGCTCACGCTTTACCTGGTCAGCATAGGTCACATCGTCTCTGCATGAGGATAGAAAAGAGGCGCTCAAAAGCAGAGCCAAGAAGCCGACAACACTCATCACGTTGCCCTGTATCGAAATTTTCTTCATCTTTTGCTATATAATTTCTGTGCAAAGGTAGCAATTTAATTCAAAAACAACAGCTCTGTGCACATAATTAACATCATCAAACATTTTTATTCTTTTTTACTTGCATAGTTCGCAAGAATCACCTAACTTTACATCAACGAAACATTACACTGACACAGATAACTTTTACAGCTATGAACATATGCATCGTTTGCGGCGCCCGTCCCAACTTCATCAAGGTTGCCCCGCTGGTCCGCACTATTGAAAAAAGACAACATGAGGGGGCTGATATCCATTACGACCTCCTGTACACCGGTTCTTCCGATGACAAGACCATCGAAGGCACCCTCTTCGATGACCTTTGTATCCCCCACCCCACCGTCTGCCTCGGTGTTACCTGCTCCAACCTCAACGAGCTTACCGGGCAGGTCATGCAGTCGTTTGAGCTCTATCTCCAGCAGCACACAACGGACATTGTCGTCGTCGTCGACGACCTGGCATCAACCATGGCCGTGGCCATTGTCACCAAGAAGCATGGCATCAGACTGGCCCACATTGCTGCAGGGACCAGGTCCTTCGACATCAACATGCCCAAAGAGGTGAACCGTCTCGTCATCGACGGACTGTCGGACATTCTCTTCACAGCAGGAGCCAGCAACAACTCCATCGCCAACCGCGAGGGTGCTGAGCTGTCAAAGGTGTATATGGTAGGAAATATTCTCATGGACAACCTTCGGTTTATCCATGAGCAGACAGCAAGCCAAGAGTACAAAGATGCAGACATCGAAGCAAAGATAAACGCCTGTCTCAAAGGCCTTGAGATAAAAGGTTCTGAAATCATCTGTAATGGTGACGCGAAGACAGCGAAGGACTATATCGTCTTCACACTCAACCGTAAGGCACTCATCGCCAACGAGGCCAATTTGCAAGCCATGGTGAAAGCCATCGTCCATAATGCCGGCAGCCTGCACGTTATCGCTCCACTGCGAGGAAAAGCCGCCGACGTCGTCAGCCTCTGCCTCAGCGACGACGACAAGTTGCTGTTCCATGTCGTAGACCCATTGCCGTATATGGAGTTTGAATGGCTCATTGCCCATGCGGCCGGTATCATCACCGACTCTGGCAACGTTGCTGAGGAAGCCACCTTCAACCATGTGCCGTGTATCACATTGAACAGCTACACTGAGAATATCGAAACCGTGCGCGTGGGCACCAACGTTCTCGTAGGAGAAGATGCCGACAAACTCGGACAGGGCGTAGCGGACATCGCAGCCCACAAATGGAAATCGGGAGAGTTGCCCGACAGATGGGACGGACGCACCGCGGAGCGAATCTTAAACATTCTGCTGTCCTAAGCAGTCCTCAGCATTCGGCTGCCCTTAGTTCCACACATAGACAGCCATCTGCCAGAGTTCCATAGCCAAGATGTAAACAGCAAGCACAACCTTGAGGTTGTTGCCGCCATGGAGTACGCAGCGTATCACATCCGAATAGGAATGGAAGATGCCACAAAACAAGCCATAGGCGATGGCTGCCGTCAGGAGCATGAAGGCCACAATAGGTATCAGACTCACCGAAAAGCTGCTGGGGAAGAGATGCCCCGTGGCACTGAGCAGGATAGCATGACGTGGGAGCACAAGCAATAATATAACAACAGCCTCAAAGGCCACAGCTACGGAAGCGGCGATGATACCGGAGCGGTATCTCGTCGCTTCTGCCGTCTTAGGACATCCGCTACGGCATACCACGGACGAGACGGCTTTCCACAATCCACTATAGACACAGGCCCCGGCTCCCAAGTCAAGAAGCAGTATCCATGCTAACAGCGGCGAAGAGAGGTTGGCCACAAAAGAGCCGAAAAACCAGCGAATACCACCATCGCTGAGAATTGGGCGAATCGATGACTTCGGATTAGCTGCCGACCAGAGCCAGGAGCCGAGGACTAAGGCCACCTGAGCCCCACAGAGGATAATGACAAGCAGCGACCAACCCCTCCAACGGGAGAGAAGACCCCTGTAAAAGTGTTTATTACGGTTATCGCTCATCGCTTCAAAACTATTCCTCGTCAGGTCTGAGATTGTCGATGTCAAGGATATGAAGCTCACAGGCCCGGACAACAAGGCGCGTGGCGTTGACACCTATCTTCCCGTTGCCGTCAGGGAAGAGTTTCTGCACGAGTTCATTCTGACGTTTCTCCAAACTCTTCACGCCAAAAGGCATCCCCCGAAGATTAGTAATCTGCTCCTTGGTATAGCCAAGGGCAAGATGGCGCAGGAAACGTTCGTCATATTCGTCGATATCATAGTCGATGAGCGCTTCCTGCCGCATAATCTCGCTGTTGACACTCTTCTTAAAGCGCTCCACGATCTTCTCTAAGATAGGCTCGTTGAAGACCAGCCGCTTCCCCGACATCACAGCCTCGACATCACTGCGTGTCAACAACTCACCAGTCTTCAGGATAATACCGTCACATCCAGCATCAAGGACGTCAACCCACAATTTCTCGTTGAGGACCTCACCTGTGAAGATAAGCACCTTCACCTTTGGGTAAGAGTTCTTGGTGTGACGACAAATCTCCACACCTACGGTGGTGGAACCGCCCAAACCTAAATCCAGAAGAACCAAGTCAGGCTGCTGGGCTCGCATCAGCTTCCAATACTGCTGCTCGTCAGGCGCCGTACCGATGATATGTGCCTCAGGAATATCACTTGCGATAATTCCCTCTGTACCTTTAAGTTCGAGGGGCACATCCTCGACAATGATAATATTAAAGTCTTTCATATTTCTGTACTAAGATGATGTCCTCCATTCATTATACTTCGTTGACATCAGACATCGGTTTAGAGTTTGTTGCCTCAGGCAGGAAGCGTCGCGGCATAAGAATATGCACGACTACAGCCCCCTCACCATTCTTCTCTGCCGATACACCACAAGCCCGCAGGTTGCTAGCTTCTCCCATCTCCCTGACTATCTGTCTGACAAGCATGAAGTCGAGATTGGCGGTGAAAGGCGTGAACAGCTGCGCGACTTTTTCGTCAGGCACCACCAAATCGGTCAGCGTCACCGCAGCCTCCACGTATAGCGCCTTGCCGTCGGGCGTCTCAGACCGCAAGCTTGTGGAGATAGCCACTGGCTTCCCGTTGTTGCATCGTTTCAGAATCTCAAACATGTAAGCCACAGTATCTTTCGTGATACGCTGCGGCACTACTTGGCGCAAAGCCTGTTCAGCCAAGATGGCATAGAGGTCATGATAATAGTTGATAATCTCGCCAACGGCCCCAAGGTCGACATCACCATGGACTATCATCTGCCGGATACGCGAAGGATAATACATGGTCTCATGTTTCAAGGTAGAGAGACAGTTGTCAAGGACACTGTTGGAGACATGCAGCCGACTGTTGTCAAGCTCCAGACGATGGCACTCGTCAGTAGCGAGCTCGGCTTCAGTATCCATCACCGAGTTGGCCCGGATATTCTGCTGCAAAGCATCAATGATGCGCTCCACAACCTCCTTAAGCCGGCCCTTCTGCTCTATTGTGAGATGGAAGCGGGAGAAATCAGCCAAACTCTCTATCCCCTTCAGCTTCTCTTCATCAGAGACATCAGACAACAGGATGATATTCATGCGCTCTATACGCTCTACGCAGAACTTATAATTCAGTTTATGGCGATAGTAGAGGAAGTAGTAAGCCGGAAAGATGACCAAGAGCATCATTACAAGGAGCACCACGGCCACTGTTCTGTTGGTCTTGCTACGCTGCATAGCCCTGACATAGGAAGGCAGCGACGAATCGGCACTGGCCTCTCTGAAGAGTCGCGTGTAGACTTCATTCTGCTGGCGGTAGAGTTGCCATCGATGTAACGCCAAGGCAGCCACGGCCGTCTCATTGCTGATGTCGAGGATGATAGCCGTATCGGATGGAGAGACATATTTGTGGCAAGAGTCGGCATAGCGCAGGGTGGTTTCATAGTTGCCCATGAGGTTGGAGAGATAAGCTGAATCAGCAAAAGCCGAGGCCTCGCTTGCCGCCTTGGCGGAGAAAGAAGCGGCTAACAGCAAAATCGTAGCGATGACCATACGCAGACGTCCGAGGGGCAGACGGAAGAAGATACGGGTTCCGCAGCGTTGCGATGGTACTGATACGCTATCAGCGACAGGGCTTTCGGCAACAGGACTCTCTGCCTTGATGTCACAGATATTGAAGATAGAAGAAATCTTTTTATACTTCTCTATGATACCCTTGCAATTCTTCAGGCCAAAGCCATGTCCTCCCGTATAGGTGCGGTCGAAGACGTGGGCTATGGTCTCTTCTGTCATACCCGGTCCATTATCGGTAATGGAGATTTCCACGAAGTGAGAAGTGCCCTCGGCCTTCTCTTCGGCCTTGACGATAACAATTCCCCCTTTAGGGGTGAACTTCCGTGCGTTGTCAGCGATGGTGTTGACCATAAAGAGTGTCAGCGTCTTATCAGCCTTGACAGAAACATCAGTAGGCATCACTTTCAGTGTGATACCTTTCAGTGCAAACCCTGTGGAGCTGTGGGCCACGATGTCGAAAACGGACTGCAAGGGGAAAGACTCGATGCGCAGAGAGAGGTCGCCCTGACGCATCTGTATCCACTGGGTCAGCACATTATTGTAGTCATTGATAGAGTCACAGAGTTCAGCGATATATGTCTGCGTTTTCTTGGCGAAAATGCCATCGGAGGCGTTGGCAGCTGTCAGGCGTCGCACCTCGTTCCGCATACGGTCTATCAACGGCATGATACTGACGACGAGCTGCACCTTTGCCCGTTGTTCCAAGTTACGCTCCTCATTCTGCCGGATATGCAGGCGAGCCACATCAGCCTGCTCTACAATTTCCTCATAATGTTCCCTCCGCTCTGCAGCCTCTGCCTCAGTCTGTTTCTGCCAACGACTCAACGGACTGAGCAGACTGTTGATAGAGAATCGGCTGTCGCTACGGCGTCGCATACGTGCAAAGATGATAAGGAGAACAATGACAAGGACTATCATGAAGGCCACCGTGGCTATCATGATGTTGAGCCATCTCACGGAGTTGTCAAGTTGGGCAGCGCGGGCTTCCAGGAGTCGGTCCTGGCGAGTCTGCTCCTGAAGGTCGAGATAGATATTTCTGTTCAAATCACTGTTGCGCTTGTCGTTGACAGCCGAATAGACGAGACACAAATCTTCTCGTATGGAAGCCACAAGGTCAGGAGCCTGTGCGATGAGCGATGTCATGGCTACCGTCTGAGGAGTCGGTGTCTTGCTATGCTTCGTAGAATCTTTTCCTGCATCCAAGGCCCTGTTCAGGCAGATGAGAGCCGACCGGTCGTCGCCAATATGCCAGTAACACTCCGCTAACGTGCGGTAAGCGCCCGCTGTCTGATAGACATCGCCATAACCGGAGAAGAGCGATAATGCACGCTGCGCCAGATTGCCCGCTAACAGCGAGTCGGGCATATTGTCGGTATTGACATATACGATAGCTGCATAGTTGTCGCGGATGAGTCTGTCGCGCTGCACCGGGTCTTGCAGATGTTCCGACATTGCCTGCAGAGCCTGCGCCTGCCAGTAAGGGAAACCAGCGCGTTGCGCCAGACTGTAGGTATCAATCAAATACTCAAACTCTCTCTCCGCAACCTTCTGCTTGTCCTTATCAGTGATGACACCACCGGCTCCGATATTATACCAGTAGTTGAGCAGCTGTGCCGTGTCGCGTTCTATCTCGCCGTAGGGGTCGATGCCGTTGAGCATTTTTATAGCCTGACGGGAGAGCCCCACATAATAATAGTATGCAGAAGAGACGATGTAATATTCCGAGCGCGCGTAGGTCAGGCGCTTCTGCTCATGTTCGGAGAGCGTAGATTCTTCGGCATGAATACGTGAGAGGCGCTTCTCAGCTATTTCTCTGAAGGTATAGAAGTCCTGGTTGCGTGACTGCTTCTGGCACAACTTCATCTGTTGAACCCCCGCCACCAGCAGCTCCAACTGGTTGTCGGTAATATCAGCAACAGCTTCGAGGTATCGTTCGGCTTTGCCGTAGTTCATAGCTGCCGTCTCTACAAAAGCAAGGTTGTTGAGGGCCTCAGCATGTCCGTCGGAATAGTCCTCCGCAATAGAAAGCTGCAAAGCACTGTCAGCATAGATACGTGTGGAGTCAAGGTTTCGGTAGTGATAATAATAGGCCTTCTCGTTGAGCGCATCCACAGCGACATCTCCCTTCCTGTCGCATGAAGCGAGAAGGACGGTGACAAGAAGAATACATAAAGGTAAATAATACCTGCTGACTCTCTCTACTCTCTGCCGTAACAGGCGTAAGACCTTATATTCTGTGCTCATATCAGAAAACCGCGACAAAGATAAGCATTTTCTGCCAACTATGCTTATTAAAAAAGAAATTTTCTCTTTTCCATCTTCGCACAGTTGTAATTCACTCTCTCGATAGAAAACATGCGACATAACGGAAGCACCCGATTTGGCTCATCTTTCATGTTTTCTCAACTAAGATTGAGGACACCTGATAGAATAATTAGGATCTGCTTGACAAAATTATTGGAAAACAATTGGAAAATTATGATATTTGTCTTAAATTTGCAAACAGAGCCGTCAAGATGAATCGTTATAGGGAGAACGCTGGCCAGACCCTGGCTCCGGGGTTGGTGCCACTGACCGCACGATGGCTCCCGATGCAGGCATGTTTCTCCCATCTACTTCCCATGTACCGCCATGCAAGGCAGTGGATGGAAGGGAAAGATGTGCCATAGCCAATCCAAAAACTAATTGTTTATGCAGCAATCGTCCTCATCACTTTCCTGGTATGTGCTTAAAGCATATTATAATAATGTTGACTCTATCTTGAGTACGCTGAAGGCTCACAGCGAGGAGACGTACATCCCAATGGAGACCATCATGCGGGAAGATCGGGAAGGAAGTATGGTCAAAACAACACGCCCGCTCATCCCCGGCATGGTGTTTTTCAGATGTGACGGCAGGGAGGTGCTCGTCCTCCGGGAACTACTCACCGACAAGGCCTTCATATATCATCGCCATGTGGGAGACAGGCGGGAACCGGCTCCCATCAACGACAAAGAGTTGAACAACTTCCGACGTTTCGTAGCATCCTGTCAACACTACGAGCATGTTGACTGCCAGTCTATCAACCTCAGCAAGGGCCATCGGGTTCGTGTCATCGACGGACCTTACAAAGGCTTCGAGGGAAGAGTCTGCCGTGTCAAGGGCAACCGCCATCTGGTCATCGCCGTCACAGGTGCCTGCGCCGTGATGTTGATAGACTACATCCCTCATGACTTCTTGCAGAAGATAGAGTAGAGACCTTCAATGCCTATACCTACGCGGTGAGCAACGTGCTCAGCGTGAAGATCGAAGCTCCGCTCCCGAGGAGACCTTCTTCTTCCACAGTGACCACCTCTGCAGCACTCCTTACATCACCGATGATAAAGGAAACATCACGAAATTAGAACAGAGTTTATTCCTGTAGCTGGTCCCTTAATATCGTTTGATTTGGGAGCAACAGATACTCTGGCTGGGGACAAATTTTACAACTATATGGATAAAAAGTTTGATTGATGTTGGTACTTGATTATATAATATATGTTTTTTATAGGCTTGCGTGTGCCGATCCCTTTTGGAATGCAACGCCATATTTAGGGTGTTCATTTTTTCTATCAATTCCGATTAGTCTTCTTTTTGATAGACTTTTAAAGGCGTTTGGAATAGGATATAATACTCTCAACATACTAATATGTTTTTTTCTAACGTGGATTATTCTCTATCCTTTTATGAAAAAAAGTTGTACGAGAGCATATGAAAAGTTTAGAAAAAATAAAATCCTTACTCAATGGTGGGTATGTATGCTTTCTTATATAGCATCTAATGTTATAATAATATTTTTGGTTTTTATATAATATTCATACTTTACCTAAAATCTATGAGTTATGGTACACAAAGATTACAATATTAATATAATCAATATAATAGTCGCAATAAGCATCATTCTAAATTGCCTAGCATTATTTCAACCTGTTTTCATCTCGGAGAGTGGGTATTCACTCAATGCTTTACATCAAGGAAATCCTGCAATTACGTGGACTTACTTGTTATATGGTATTATGACATTTCCTTTGGAAATTATAACATTGAGATTTGGCAGTAACTGTATTAATTATTTATGGATTACATATGTAATTTATCTGTATGTACTGAATTTAATGAAAAGGAAGAGACATTTGATTACGCAAATTGTTTTGATGATGCTATCAACAGCAATTATAATATTATTTTATTCTTGCCATTCTATGATATCTTCATCAGAAGATGCCTTAATTGAGATCATAGGCATGAAGATGATTGGATATTATATGATTCTCACAAGTAATGCCTTATTATTGGCAGCCATATTAGGTAATTTGTTAAAAAATAATCAAAGAAATCATTACTAATCCTAAAATCCGCAAGAAGAATCTATAATGCCAATTTTGACTCAAAATCCATTTGCTAGTGTGATCTGTGTATTTAACGTGAGTTCGATGAATTATAAGTGCTTATAAATTTGGTGATTAGCGAAATCTGTTGTACCTTTATAGTATTGAAATACAAAGAAATACAGACAAAAATCGCTATGTTCACCGAGAACAAGATTACTGAAATATATTGTATGGCAGATGATTTCTGCAAAGTTTTTGATGCTCAGATGAAAAAATACACGATACAGCCCCAGAATAAGCGCAAATATCACCGGGATTCGACATTGTCGAAGTCAGAGGTAATGGTTATCATGACTCTGTTCCATGTTTCGGGCTATCGTTGCCTGAAGCATTTTTACTTGCAGCATGTATGTAAGCACCTGAGGCATTTATTCCCCAAGGTAGTCTCCTATAACCGCTTTGTCGAACTTGAGCATGAGGCGGCCATGCCTCTGGCCATATTTATCAAGAAGGTACTTTTGGGTAAATGCACTGGGGTCAGTTTTGTGGACAGCACACCGCTTCGGGTATGCCGTAACCAACGTATACACATACACAAAACTTTCAAGGGAATAGCACAAAGGGGCAAATGCTCCATGGGATGGTTCTTCGGTTTCAAACTTCATCTGATTTGTAATGAGAAAGGTGAGTTGTTGAACTTCATGATTACACCCGGTGATGTTGACGACAGGAAGCCACTGGACTACAAGGCATTCGTGGAAGTGCTCTATGGCAAACTTGTCGGTGACAAAGGATATATCGGCAAGGATTTGTTTCAGCGTCTCTTTGTGGACGGGATACAACTGATAACCAAACTGAAGAACAACATGAAGGGTGCCTTGATGAGCATTTCCGACAAGCTTCTGCTTAGAAAGAGGGCCATCATCGAAACCGTCAATGATGAGTTGAAGAACATTGCTCAGGTGGAGCATTCGAAGCACAGAAGCGTCGAGAACTTCGTAGTCAATACACTGGCAGCCTTGGCCGCATATTGCTTTTTCCCAAAGAAGCCATCCATTGCTGTTGAATGTTACACAGACCGGCAACTTACTCTGTTCTAAATTCATCGAACTCACGTTAATAGTAATAAGAAAATGAAAAAATATATTTTGTTAGTAGTACCACTAATGGTAACAACACTAATTTTTCTATTAGGTTTGGAGCCTCATTATGACTCCTTTCATATAACAGGGGTCGACTTTACGCAAATTGGCGTTGACAAGAAAAATAAATGCAAATTATTTTTCATAAAGATTAATTCAGAATATTGTAACAAAACTTATGGTTTTCTTGCTGGTGGATTACCACCAGGAGTTAATATTGACAACGAAATAGCATATATACGTATATATGATAAAGAAAATAATGATGTAACATCTAAAGTGTATGGAGACGGGGAATCAAATGAATTGATTCAAGATACAGAATATAATAAAGGATGCTTCTATAATATATCATCAATAAATCAGTTTGTTGATGATATAAACAATGGTATTGGTCCGATCAGTGCAGGGAGAATAAACGTCCCTCGTCTTGTTAAATATAAGTATGGTTTACCATCTCCTTTTAAAATTGTTGTAAAATTTAAGAACGGTCAATCTATAGAGGTGCATTTAAAACAATGTATATAGTCGTTTTGCACATTTATGAGATACCGAAGGGACAGCCGGGCGACAAGTATGGTCGTGCCGGACGGCTTGCCCTCGTGGAGGACGCATCGGGCGGAGAGGCCTACTACTATGGCCGTCAGGGAGAGGTCACCAAGACCGTGCGCACCGTCATGGCGAGCGTGGCGGATATCCGCACCTACGTCTATGGTGCCACCTACGACAGCTGGAACCGTATGCGCACGATGACCTACCCAGACGGTGAGGTCGTCACCTACCACTACAACGCCGCCGGACAGGTGGAGAGCCTGACAAGCAGCAAGCAGGGCAAGGAGAGTACCATCGTGGCGCAGATAGGCTACGACAAGGACGGACATACCGTCTATCAGAAGCTCGGAAACGGCACCGAGACAACCTATACCTACGACAAGCAGCGTGAGCGGGTGCAGGAAATGACACTTACGGGCAGTAGCAGCACGCTGATGCAGAACAAGTACCGTTATGATGACGTGGATAACATCCTCGGTATCAACAACGCTGCCAACCCACAAGGACTGACGAAGCTCAACAAGGCGAAGTTGGGAGGAGCAAGCACGCACACCTACCAGTATGACGAGCTGAACCGCCTGATACATGCAACGAGCAAGGCGAAGAGCGCAACGTATGACATGGCAATGACCTTCGGGCGGATGAGCGAGCCATTGACGAAGGTGCAGAAGGTGGACTCCACTACCACGGCAAAGAGCTATAACTTCACCTACAAGTACGAGGACGAGAGCCATCCCACCGCTCCCACGCAGATAGGCCACGACCATTACACGTATGATGCCAACGGCAACCCAATACTTATTACCAACGACAGTACAAATACCACAAGAGAAATGTACTGGGACGAGGACAACCGCCTGATGGTACTCTCTGATAATGGCAAAACGAGCCGCTACACCTATAACGCAGGTGGCGAGCGCATCATGAAGAGCTACGGTACGATGGAGGGTGTGTATATCAATGGCGCACCGCAGGGCATCACCTTTCACGAGACGGATAACTACACACTTTACCCTGCAAGTATCTTGACGGTGAACAAGAACCGCTTCACGAAGCATTATTTCATCGGCTCACAGAGAGTAGCCAGCCGCATCGGCACGGGTACGTTCAATAACGTCTATGGCATAAACGGTAGCTATGTAACCGCCGGCCAGCAGGACTATGCCGATCGCATGAACCAAATCCAGTCGCAGAAGGAAGCCTACTATAAAGAGCTTGGTATTGCCCCGGGCGTTCCCACCGAGAAGGGTGCCTACGGCGATCCGGAGAATACGGGCGTAGGCTATAACACGATTATCACCAATCTTGGCGACCACAGTGTGCCAGAGGGATGGGTGCAGACACCGAAATATAACGGTGAGCAGGGCAGCACACCGGGAACTCCCATCAGCTGGAATGACCCGAGCACCCCAGATAACCCGCAGGCAGGTTATGGCTACATTCCTAACGATACTACTACGGAGGAGACTTTCTTTTTCCACAGTGACCACCTGGGCAGCACATCTTACATCACGGACGATAAGGGCAATATTACACAGTATGATGCCTACTTACCGTATGGTGAGCTGCTGGTTGACGAGCACTCATCAACAGAGGAAATGCCGTACAAGTTCAACGGAAAGGAATTTGATGAGGAGACGGGCTTGTATTACTATGGTGCGAGGTACATGAATCCTGTGACGAATCTGTGGTATGGAGTGGATCCTCTGGCGGAAAAGTATGCAACAACGAGTGGATATGTTTATACGTTGAATAATCCTATCAAGTTAGGTGATTCAGATGGAAGAAAAGTAAAACTTACAAATAATGAAGAAGACTTAGCCGCTATACGTGAGACACTCCCCCATAGATTAAGAGAATATATTACAGCTAATGATGGCTTTATTGATAAACAGAAAATGGAAGAAGGTCTTAAAGCTATGGGTGATGACGTAAGTCTAAATTACAAATCATTGTTCGAAATTGTTGCAGATGATAGGACTGTGGAATTTTCATTGCTTGATAAACCACACGCTGTAAATGCAAGCGGCAATACGCCTAAACACATGATAACTTTTGGTCCTACTCTATATTTTGAGGCAGATAATATAGGAAATCCTGCAGAGTGGATTACTCAAGGAGGAACCAGTATCAGCTTAGCTCCTAAGAGTCATAAATGGACTAAATGGGATAACATACAAAGGGCTCGCCTCGCTGAAGACGAAGTACAGTTCTCCCCGAATGAGAACTACCAGGTGCAGATTAATATTTCCATGTATAAGAATAATGCGACACACAAGAATGGAGCTAAGGCGGTAGCCCACGAGCTTTATGGTCATATTCTATATATGTTTAGAGGATGGGACTCCGCTCATGGTAGTAATAGAAAAGTTGATAATCAAAAATTAGAAAACTGGTTACAAAGAATAGGAAATGAAACAGAATACAACTTCGATCATTAGAACATTAATTTTTATAATGCTTATTTGCAAATTTAACAACATATATGCAATGAATCACAAGGATTCGTTGTATTTACCCTACTTTGTAAAAGACGGAAATGTATGTGTGCTGCATTCATCAGTCACGGATCATTACATTGAACGTGAATTGAGTGAATACATAGAGCAAAAATTACCAATTATTAGATATGACTGTACATCCTTCCGTTTCTTTATACAAATGAAAATTAACAAGAAGGGGCAAGCAAAAAGACTCAAGTTGTTAAATAGAAAAGATTTCAAAAATAACATGGTAGCTTGGGAGGACGTAAAAAAAATCATTCGCAATATAGATTTCCATCCCGCTGTAAGAGGAAAGCCTATAAATTATAATCTAAAATTCTATTTGCGTTTGGTGTTTTATTAGGATACATTTGTAGATATGTTGACGAATAAGGTTGGCACCGAGACCACCTATACCTACGATAAGCAGCATGAGCGATTGCAGAACGCTAAGCTGATGATCGCGGGACAAACTGTGATGGATAATAAATACCAATATGATGCCGTGGATAACATCCTCGGTATCACCAACGCCGCCAACCCGCAAAGACAGACAAAACTCAACAAGGCGAAGTTGGGAGGGGCAAGTACGCACACCTACCAGTATGACGAACTGAACCGCCTGATTCATGCCACGGGCAAGGCGAAGAGCGCAACGTATGACATGGCAATGACTTTTGGGCTAATAATATAGAACTATAACATGTTAGAGTTTATATTTAAGAACTTATTTACCCTCCATATAGGAATATTCATTAGATATCTATTTCTTCGATATATTAAAAAGAATAGAGATATAAGTTATAAACAATTGCTGATAGGTGAAAAGAATAAAAGAAATGATATTAAACAAGGTGAGATCAATTGCTTTAATAATGAAATTAAAAATAGACTTTATGGTATAACTTTCTTAATTATCATCGTTATAGTAATAATTATACTTACGCGAAATTAAATTATAGAAAGGAATACATTATTGATATAAGCCATGACTAAAATGGCAGCTACGTCACCGCCGGTCAGCAGGACTATGCGGAGCGCATGAACCAAATCCAGTTGCAGAAGAAAGCATACTACAAAGAACTTGGCATCGCTCCTGGCGTACCCACCGAGAAGGGAGCGTATGGCGATCCGGAGAATACTGGCGTTGGCTACAACACTATCATCACCAACCTTGGCGACCACAATGTGCCCGAAGGCTAGGTACAGACACCGAAGCACAACGGTGAGCAGGGCAGCACTCCGGGGACACCCATCAGTTGGAACGAGCTGACTAATCCTGAGGAACCGCAGGCAGGTTATGGCTATATCCCAAATGACACTACAACGGAGGAGACCTTCTTCTTCCATAGTGACCACCTCGGCAGTACTCCTTACATCACCGATGATAAAGGAAAAATCACGAAATTAGAACAGAGTTTATTCCTGTAGTTGGTCCCTTAATATCGTTTGGTTTGGGTGCGACAGAATTGTATTCCCGGTGCGACAGAATTGTATTCCCAAGGTGTTCAATGAAATGAAAATTGAAGTAAAAAAAATATTATCCATTATTTTGTCGTCTTTAGCTTATATTATCGCGACATCCTTTGTGCAGTATAGATACAAAAATAGTTTTGATGTTGGAGAAGGTATTCTTTACTTCTACAGTAATACATTATATTTAATAGGATTCATTGTTACTTTCCTTATGTATGGAATTTCAATGATGCGAAAATGGTTATCTTCCATGATAGGTGCTATCTACATGGTTTGGTATATATGTACTTGGGTTGATTGTATGGATTACATGCCGTATGAGGCTCCATTTTACATAGCATTCGGATTATTTTTGTTCATAATCGAAGAGTTAGTATTAAGATCTCTATACAAAAGTGAACAATAATATAACTCAAGAGGTCTTCATATAAAAAGTCAAAGACAAGACTCGTTTTCTTTATATCTTATGACATAAAATAGAGTAACTGCTTTAGTAGTCGCTAAACACAGCCTTTCCTTCATGCACATTTTTACCATTTATATCTTAACTGTTTGATCATCAAATAGTATTTTATTTTTGCATGGAAACTTTAATGTTTGAGTTTCAGCATTTCTGACTTATCTTAGCATCTGTGGTCTTCCAAATATCCATGACAAGTGAAGCATGTCCAGACTCTTAGCCAAAAACAGGGAACCTGCAAGACCAATGACAACGACCACCATGGCATGCGTAATACCACTACTATCGAATGGGAAAAGAGGAAGGAGAAATTTCCCTGCCATGGTAAAGATAGGGTGGAACATATAGACAGGCAGGGTATTACGCCCTATATAAAGAATCCTCTTGAGCGGCTTGCCATAACAGAATCTTCTGATGAATGAGGCAAACGAGAGAAAGCTGAAGACCATAATGAGCACCACCAAATTATCCCAATTCCATTGTGGGGAGATAATAAGCAGCAACAGCAGTGGAGCAGCAGAAAGACCTGAAGGTGCGAACAGCCTATTGTAATCGGCTGCTGTAGTGCGCAAGACTACACCTAAGAAGAAATAGAAAGCCTGGTCCCATCGCATGATAGGGGTGAAGAGTGCCACGCATAGCAGAACGATACCATAGGTAACAAGCTTGACATTGTTGGACTGTTGGTGCAGACCGTGGAAGGTAGCATAGCAGAGAAAACTACAGATCAGCATAACACGGAAAAACCAATAAGGTCCAATGGAATGGATGCACAACACAGAGAATACAGTAGACCAGTCTAATTGCTGGATGCCGTCCCTAACAGGCAGATACAGCGACAACACCATATAGCCCGTGACCATGATGACGTAAGGCAACAAAATCCTTATCAAATACATAGCAAACTTGTCCACTGGCTTCTCCACGTTCAAGAGATAACCCGTGACGAGAAGAAACGTAGGCATGAGAAACGATAAGATGCCGCTCTTGATATTTGGGTGTATATTGCCAAAGTTGACAACATGCACCAAGATGACAAGAGAGATAAGTATCGCCCGTTGGAAGTCTATTTCATCGATATGACGCTGCGGCATAATATTTGTTTTCCAGATTAACATTGATGGCAGGGATGAACTCATAGGCAAAGACTTCTCCCATAAAGAGTCCGAAAATCTGTTGCCATATTCACGTTCTTTCTGTTCATACACCATTTACCCATAGTTTAGTTCAAAATTATAAAACTTTTACGAGCTCTCCTAAATAATTCTTTTTTACTAACACATGTTGTGTAAAAATTAACAAACATCATAAAGTTATCCTACAATCGGATAGCCCCACAAACATTCGAATATGATGACCAGCTCGTAAGCAACTACGAGCAATACAAAAACAAGGCACTGCACCCTAATACCATCCGGCGCATAAAGGCATCCCTCAACCGTCCATTCATGACCGACAACAAAATCGCCCCGCCATCAGGAATCTGACGACGGGGCGACACGTTATCTCACAAATCTAATAAACAATCATCTCATGCAAGCAATCAATCCACAGGAATGTCCTTGTTGACATTCTTCGACAGGAAGGCTGCATAGCAGAACATATAACCTATAGCTATCAATGGAATGATGTAAGATAAAAGATAAGCATGTGTAACATCTACAAAGAAGCTCTGAATCAATGGCAGGACACCTCCACCAACGACCATCATCATGAAGATGCCGGAAGCCTTCTCCGTATATTTACCCAGTCCCTCAGTAGCGAGGTTGAAGATAGATGCCCACATGATGGAAGTGCACAGACCGCAGAAGACGATGAGGATAACGCTCAGCGGCAGCTGTACGACCTCAAAGCTGGACCCCGTGAAGACTGGCATTGAACCCGTGATAGACTTCGGCAAGAACATAGCGATGAGGATAAGCAGGAAAGCGATGCCATTGGCTGCAATCATCATCGCACGACTGGAAACCTTAGAAGCGAAGAAGCTGGAGACGAGACGGCCCACCAGCATCAGCAACCAATAGGTACCGGCAGCAAAACCACCGATGGTAGCAGCTTGAGCTAATGGATTCAAAGCAGTAATACCCGCACCATTGGCTGATACATCAGAGATGTAGAAGTTCAGAGTTCCTGGAATACCTGTCTCCACACCGACATAGACGAAGATGGCGATGACGCCAAAGGTGAAGTGGCGGAAAACGAACGGAGAGTGCTCGAAGGTGACGTTGCTGCCCATCTGCTTCGGATTCTCAATAGGCACGAAGAGCAGGATAAAGAATGTCAACGCGAAGACACCCATAGCCATGAAGAGCACGAGGTTGACATCTGCCATATTTGTAGACTTTGTCACCGTACCGATGAGAGCACCCACGAGCATAGGCGTGATGGTTCCCATGAGGGAGTTGAAAGTGCCACCGATGAGGTTCAGCTGGTTACCACGGTTACCACCGCCACCGAGCTGGTTCAGCATCGGGTTGACAACGGTGTTGAGCAAGCACACCGAGAAGCCGGAAATGAAGGCACCTAACAGATAGGTGACGAATCCAGCCATACCGGTGGGGAAGCCAGAAGCGTACTGGATGAGAACACCGAAGAAGCCCAGGGCGATACCTAAGAGGGCCGTCTTCTTATAACCAATCTTAGTAAGGAGGTTGCCGGCAGGGATACCCATGAACAGATAAGCCAGGAAATTCATGAAGTTACCCATCATACCGAGCATGTTACTACCGCCAATCTCAGGCTGGTTCTTCCAGATAACACCGATAGGAGCGGCGAGGTTGGTGACAAAAGATATCATTCCATAGAGGAAGATACATGCCACAATCGCAATGACGCGACCATTGTTGTTTGTCTTAGACATTTGTATATGTTTTAGTTTTTAGAATAGCTTGTTAGGATATACACCCTCATCAACGAGTTTCTGAATCTTTGCCACTACACCCGGGCGGTCAGCGGAATAGGTGACGCCAAACCATTTGCTGGTGGTGTCGAGGACCTCGCAGGTAGCTTTTCCACTCTTGATGAGCTTGTCTACGACCCATGGAATGAGGTATTCAGCCTTGGGGTTAGCCTTTGTGGAAGGCATATCCAGGAATTCCTTGAAGAGTTTATCGCTATACTCGAAATACTCCGGTGTAAAGCCCCATACATTCATTGATACCGGTGTGGTGTCAGGAATATTTGTCCACTCACCTTTCTCGTCCTTGTAGGCAACCTTTCCGTCAGGGCGACGCTCTATCTCAGTACGCTCCACACAGGAAGTGAGGTGGTCGTTGTCGTCTTTGCTGCAAACGCCGCGGCTCACGCTACCATTGTCGGAGAGCGTGTTGGCAACACGGAAGCCCACCATGGCATACTTGCCATTGCTGTTTTCAGGAAGCTCAGAGAGATACTTACCGATGACCTTGAAGCAGTCACGGTTGTAGAAATCGTCGCAGTTGATGACGCAGAAAGGCTCTTTGATAACATCCTTGGCCATCATGACAGCGTGATTGGTGCCCCAAGGCTTGGTGCGGCCTTCGGGAACGCTATAGCCCTCAGGAATCTTATCCAGACTCTGGAAGACAATCTCACATGGGATATGACCTTCGTATTTGGAGAGTATCTTCTCGCGGAAATCCTGCTCGAAGTCCTTACGGATGACCCATACAATCTTACCGAAACCGGCCTGGATGGCATCAAAGATGCTATAATCCATAATCGTCTCACCATTAGGGCCTAAGCCGTCAAGCTGTTTCAGTCCTCCGTAACGGCTGCCCATGCCGGCAGCAAGCAATAACAATGTAGGTTTCATAAATGTGTGTCTTTGTTTTTTTTTTATAAAAACTGGTTTTGTCGTGCAAAGATAACCAAAGTATTGCGATATTCGACAATATGTATCTATTTTTTACAACTATTTTTCATTTCGTCAAGATAGCTGGCAGCAAAACCAGGAAATATGCGTTTACAGCACACCTTTTGACGATGGCAGCTGAAAATGGGTGATGTCACGTCTGACCGCCATCTTCAGACTGCGTGCCAAGGCCTTGAAGATGCCTTCTATCTTGTGGTGCTCATTCTGCCCCTCGGCTTTGATGTTCAAGTTCATCTTCGCGGCATCGCTGAGGCTCTTGAAGAAATGAAAGAACATCTCCGTGGGCATCTCGCCAATCTTCTCCCGTTTGAACTCCGCATCCCAGACGAGCCATGGACGCCCGCCAAAGTCAAGCGCCACCTGGCAGAGGCTGTCGTCCATGGGCAGACAGAAGCCGTAGCGCTCTATGCCACGCTTGTCGCCTAAGGCCTGTGCGATGCACTCGCCCAATCCGATGGCCGTATCCTCTATGGTGTGGTGCTCGTCGACATAGAGGTCGCCCTTGGTATGAACGGTGATGTCTATCATGCCATGATGACCTATCTGCTCCAGCATGTGGTCGAAAAAACCGAGACCTGTCGACACATCGCATTTTCCGGAGCCATCGAGGTTGAGCTTGACATAGACATCCGTCTCTTTGGTGACACGGTGCACCTCAGCGATACGCTCGCCGGCAAAGAGGATTTCGGCGATCTTGTCCCAGGTCATGCCATCCTTGCCGAGAATAAGCGACTTACAGCCCATATTGGCAGCAAGCTGGGCATCGCTGTCGCGGTCGCCAATGACATAGCTGTTGGCAATGTCGATATTCTCGTCATGCATGAATTTCTCCACCATACCTGTGCCCGGTTTGCGCATGGGGGAATGATCCTCGGGAAAGTGGCGGTCAATGAGCTGTTCGTCAAAGGTGATGCCCTCGCCCTCCAAGGTCTGGAGCACAAAATGGTGGACCGGCCAGAAGTCATCTTCTGGAAAGGCATTGGTGCCAAGGCCATCCTGGTTGCTCACCATGACAAACTTAAAATCTAAATGACGCTTGATAAACGAGAGGGCCCGGAAGACCCCGGGAACAAACTTCAGCTTGGCAAAGCTGTCTATCTGCTCGTCTAAAGGCTCTTCGATGAGGGTGCCATCGCGGTCTATGAAAAGGATGCGTTGCTTCATTATCTTTATTTTATTTCTTCAAAATCGGGTTGTTTGGATGTGGGTGTCTCTTTTTCCATGCCAGCCTGTGCCAGTTCCGTCTTTGCCTGCTCCTTGGCCTTTTCTTTGGCTTCGATATGTCCGTAAGCATAATAGAAGGTCATCGTGAGCCACACGTTGGCATAGGTGGAAGCAAGGGAATAGATGGCAGCAGCGAGGAAGAAAAGCAGATAGTACACCCATGGCAGACCATCGCCATCGCCCAGCATCTTACTGAATAGGTTGGACTGATATGCCAAAGAGCACACGATCAAAGGCAAGCCGGCCAAACAGCAGATAATGGTAATGATGATGGCTGCCAGCAGCACCACCATGAAGATATAGCCCCAGTGCTTCCAACCTACGGCATAAGGTCTCTTGAAGACAGATGCCAGTTTGGTGCCCGTTTCCATGCTGTACTTCATGAAAGAATAGACGAGGGGCAGCAGGACGATGAAGAAGACAATGGTTAGAACAACATTGATAATACCTCCTACCATTGACTTCGCCGATACCTCCGCCATACTCTTGGCGCCGACCATCGGGATGAGGCTGACGAAATAGGTAATGAGGTTGACGCCTATCACCACCGCCAGAAAGAGCAGCGCCAGCCGAATGATTCTCGGCAGATTGACCTTCATGCTCTCACCGTTGAGCAAACTCACGACGATGGTATAGAGCCATGTTGATACTGCAAAGGATACTAACAACGCGACCAGCAGCACCACACCCGGTACGATGAACTCGGAAGCCGGAGCCGGTTGACCAATAGGCTGTGAGCCCAGCATCGGTACTGCCATGAGCCCACTGACGAGTGTGGCAGCAATGACAACAATGCTCTCAAAGACCATTACTAACACGGCCGGCAGCCACGTGCGGCGAAGGATATGCCGCAGATTGCTACTGAACAGGTCGTAGGCTGCCTTCAGACAGCCGCCAAGACTGCGAATCTTGTATAAATCGTTTTCCATCATTCTGAAAGATATAGATAAGATAGATTATTACCATGTTTTCATGCCATGCCCTACCCTCTTCGCCTGAACTCGGCACATGTGATAGCCGTAGCGATGGCTACATTGAGGCTATCGGTCGTCGTGCGCCCAGCCGGGTAGTTAGGAATGAGCAAGCGGTGGCTGATGAGCGGTCGGATGGCCTGTGAGATACCATTGCCCTCATTGCCCATTACGATGAGCCCGTTTGAGGATAGCTGCTGCGCATAGATATCCTCACCGTCGAGGAGCGTGCCATAGACGGGGACATTCTCAGGCAGCCGCGTAATCAGCGCCTTCAGATCCACATAGCGGGGGCGCACCCTTGCCAGACACCCCATGGTGGCCTGCACCACCTTAGGGCTATAGGCGTCGGCAGTCTCATAAGAGCAGAAGAGGGTGTCGATACCAAACCAGTCGGCGATACGAATGATGGTGCCGAGATTGCCAGGGTCCTGAACGCCGTCAAGGGCCAGACAGAGCCGGTTCTGAACTTTGGCAGCCTCCGTCTCCAGCCCCTCGTCCGCGGACGCTGTAGGAATGGGGAAGAGCGCCAACACCTGCTGCGGATGCTGCAAGAAAGAAGCCTTTTTGAGTTCGGCCTCGCTGACCTCGATAGCCTCAGCGCCCTTAACATCATGACCGGACAGCCACGCCTCCGTGGCCACGACGAGTCGGGGAGACATGACAGCCATCAGATCGCCGACGACTTTCGGGCCTTCAGCGACGAACAGCCCGCTCTCCCGGCGCGACTTCTTATGGTCGAGAGAGCGGATAAGCTTGAGTTTAGCCTGACTGAGCATTACTGTTTAAGGAGAAAATCTTTAAACTCACCAAAACTGTTGGGCATCTCTATGCTCTGCTTCTTGCCGCGCATGAAAGCCTGAAGCCGCTCGGGGATGGCGATGTCGGTGCCAAGGATGGCGTCGACCTTCTCCTTGAACTTCGCCGGATGAGCAGTCTCAAGGAATACGCCGACCTCTCCGTCTGTCAACTGCTCTTTCAATGCCTGATAGCCACAAGCGCCATGAGGGTCGAGGACGTAGCCGGTAGCATCGTAGCAGGCTTTCATCGTCTGGCGGATACGGTCATCAGGATAGGTAGCACCGCTGATGTCGGCCTTGATAGCCTTCCAGTCGTTGGCATAGAGGTCGAGGATACGCGCAAAGTTGCTCGGCGCACCGACATCCATGGCGTTGGCCAGTGTCTGCTTGCTGGCCATAGGGTGGTACTCACCAGTCTGGAGATAGTTGAAGAAGACATCGTTGGCGTTGTTGGCAGCAATGAAATGCTTCACAGGCAAGCCCATTCTCCAACCGAAGAGTCCGGCTGTGATATTACCGAAGTTGCCGCTGGGCACACAGAAGACGAGGTTGCTGTTGGTTGTATCAACAAGCCCCTGCCGCTTCAACTGTGCGTAGGCGTTGAAATAGTAGAAAGCCTGGGGCAGGAAGCGGGCCACATTGATGCTGTTGGCCGAGGTGAGGATCATATGCTCAGTGAGCTCCTTGTCCATGAAAGCAGACTTGACGAGGGCCTGGCAGTCATCGAAGACACCGTCGACTTCTAAAGCTGTGATGTTCTGTCCAAGGGTTGTAAACTGGCTCTCCTGAATCTTGCTGACCTTTCCTTTCGGATAGAGCACATAGACATGGATACCGTCGACACCGAGGAAGCCGTTGGCCACGGCAGAGCCTGTATCCCCACTCGTCGCCACAAGAACGTTGACAGTGCGGTTGTCGCCTGTCTTCTCTCTGTCCTTACGGATGAAGTACTGAAGCAGTCGGGCCATGAAGCGGGCACCGACATCCTTGAAAGCCAGTGTTGGACCATGGAAGAGCTCTAAAGCATAGATGGAAGGCTCACCCTTGCCATCTTTGGGCGCTACGGGGACAATGGGGGTATCGAAAGCCAAGGTGTCGAAGACAATCTTCTTCAGATCCTCAGCCTCCACGTCTTCACCGAAGAAAGCTTTAGCCACTTCAAAAGCTATCTCCTGGAAAGAGAGCTTGTCAATATTGTCGAAGAATTCCTGTGGGAGCTTCTTAATCTGCTCCGGCATATAAAGGCCTCTGTCAGGAGCGAGACCTTTCTCCACAGCCTCACGCAGAGAGGCCTGGGGAGCTTGTTGGTTGGTGCTGTAATATTTCATAATGCCATGAATTTATCCATAAACTCCGTCAGGTGGAGCATACCCATAGAACCGTTCACACACGACACCTCGTCGTAGACCTGCACGCTGTCGGGCTCAATGCCACGATGCCAGACCAGGAAAGGTACGGGCTCCTTGACATGCGTGCGTATCTCCACCGGCGTAGGATGGTCGGGGAGGACAGCGATGGCGACATCCTCGTCCCATTGCTTCACCTCATTATAGATAGGCTCCACGACCCTGTGGTCGAGATTCTCAATGGTGCGGAGCTTGAGTTCGAGATTGCCGTCGTGTCCGGCCTCGTCGCTGGCCTCGAAATGCACGAAGACGAAGTCCTGGTTGTAGAGTGCTGTTAGAGCTGCGGCCACCTTACCTTCATAGTTGGTGTTGGCGAGTCCTGTGGCGCGAGGCACCTTGATGACGTCGAGGCCGGCATACTGACCGATACCTCTAATGAGGTCGACAGCGGAGATGCAGCTTCCTGTCTTTATCTGCGGGTATTTCTGCGGCAGCGTCTTCATCGACGGGCGGTAGCCACCGCCCCACGGCCAGATGATATTGGCCTGACGCTCCCCCTTGGCAGCCTTCTCCTTGTTGTAAGGATGCTCTTTAAGGATATCGAAACTCTTGAGGATGAGGTCGTTGAGGAGGTCTGCCGTCTCCTGCCCCGTCATCCTCATCTCGCCCGTAGGCTTTCCGTCGAAGCCGATGACGGGCTCATGCTTGTCTTCCCAGCCTTTCTCCGGCTTGACGAGCAGCGGGCGCCATTCCTCACCGGGATGGTCGTGAGGGGGTGCGCACTCGATGTGCTTGCTGGCATATTTCACCACGAGGAGGTGGCGATATTGTATGCCGGTGATGAACCTGACATTCTTATTGCCCAACTTCTCATTGAGATATTGTATCAGCATATCGGCATTGGCCGTAGTGAGGTTGCCGCCGTTGTGTGTGATAATCTTTCCATCGCCCACGCAGATGATGTTCACGCGCAGGGCGAAGTCCTCGGGGGCCATATCGTAGCCGATGCTGGCAGCCTCAAGGGGTCCGCGGCCTTCATAGACCTTGTTCTGGTCATAGCCTAAGATGGTGCTGTTGGCCACCTCCGAACCGGGATGGAAACCATCCGGAATTGTCATCAGACGGCCCGTGCGTCCTTTGCGGGCGAGCATGTCCATATAGGGGGTATCAGCATACTGAAGGAGTGTCTTGCCGCCAAGGCGCTCTACGGCATGGTCGGCCATGCCGTCACCTAAGATAATAATATGTTTCATAATCCTTTGAACCTTTATGTCAATCGTCTGTTGCCATGCAACTGGATTATACGTTGGCAATACTGATAATGTTGGCGAATACTCCTGCTGCCGTAACACTTGCTCCGGCACCATAACCCTGGATGAGCATGGGGTACTCCTTATAGCGCTCTGTGGTGAGCAGCACGATGTTGTTGCTGCCTTCGAGGTTGTAGAAAGGACTGTCCTGCCCTACAGCCTGCAGGCCTACACTGGCCTTGCCGTGGTCGAGGGTGGCGACGAAGCGCCAGCGCTTGCCGTCAGTCTCTAAGGTCTTGCGGCGCGCCTCGAAGTCAGCGTCGAGCTCCGGGAGATGCTTCCAGAAGTCGTCCAGCGAACCACTGAAGAAGGCATCGGGGACGAAGAGGTGTTTCTCCACATCCTCCTGCTCTACCCTGTAGCCTGCCTCACGGGCCAGGATGACAATCTTGCGGATGACATCGGTGCCGCTAAGGTCCACACGCGGGTCGGGCTCGGAATAGCCGTCCTCCTTGGCAGCGAGAACGGTCTTGGAGAAAGGACAGTCGGCGGAAATCTTGTTGAAGATGAAGTTCAGCGTACCGCTCAACACGGCCTCTATCTTCAGGATGCGGTCGCCGGAGTTGCGCAGGTCGTTGATGGTGCCGATGATAGGCAGTCCGGCACCGACATTGGTCTCGAAGAGGAACTTGATGCCACGCCGCATAGCCGTCTCCTTCAGGCGGGAATAGTTCTCATAGGCGGAGCTGGCAGCTATCTTGTTGGCAGCCACAATGCTGACGTTATGGTCGAGGAGCGACTGGTAGAGGGCTGCTATATCCTTGGACGCCGTACAGTCGACAAAGACGGAGTTGAAGATATTCATTCCGATGATCTTGTCGCGGAGAATCTCCGGATTGCTCGGTTCTGACTGCTTCAACAGCTCACGATAGTTGTCGAGGTCGATACCGTCGCGTGAAAAGATGGCGTTGTGAGAACTTGCCACGCCGACGACATTGAGCTTCAGACGGGAATGCTCCTTGAGGTTCTCATACTGGTTGCGGATCTGCTCGATGAGCTTGCCGCCCACGGTGCCCACACCACAGATGATGAGGTTCAGCTCCTTATACTCGGAGAGGAAGAAGGAGTCGTGGAGCACGTTCATGGTCTTTCTGAGGCTCTCTCCTTCCACAACGAAGGAGATGTTGGTCTCTGAGGCACCCTGCGCACATGCTATCACCGAGATACCACTTCTGCCCAGCGACCCAAAGAGCTTACCGGCGATACCCGGCGTATGCTTCATGTTCTCACCGACGATAGCCACCGTGGCAAGGTTGCTCTCGGCGTGCATGGGGAACATGGCGCCATCTTCTATCTCTGAGGCGAACTCCTCGTTGAGGGTTCTCACGGCAGCATCGGCATCTTGGTCGCGGACACCGATAGACGTAGAGTTCTCGGAAGAAGCCTGCGAGACCAAGAAGACGGAGATGCCATTGTTGGCCAAGGCCGTGAAGATACGGCGGTTGACACCGATGACACCGACCATGGAGAGGCCGGAGACAGTGATAAGGGTGGTATTCTTGATGCTCGAGATACCCTTGATGGGCTTATGGTCGTTTTCTATCTTATCTTTGATGATCGTACCGGGAGCATCGGGGTTGAAAGTATTCTTGACCCGTATAGGGATATTCTTGATTCTGACAGGGTAGATGGTCGGGGGATAGATGACCTTTGCACCGAAATTGCAGAGCTCCATGGCCTCGACATAGCTGAGCTCGTCGATGGTGTAGGCTGTCTTGATGACGCGCGGGTCGGCAGTCATAAAACCGTCGACATCGGTCCATATCTCCAGCATCTCAGCGTCGAGGTCGGCAGCGATGATGGCTGCGGTATAGTCGGAGCCACCACGTCCGAGGTTGGTAATCTCACCCGTCACCTTATCCGACGAGATAAAACCCGGGACGAGGGTGACACGGGCCATGTCCTTGAAGGTCTCCTTGACGAGGCGGTTGGTAAGCTCGCTGTCAAGGGTGTTCTTACCATTGAAAGGATAGGTCTTGATGAAGTTGCGGGAGTCTACCCAGCGTGAGCCCTTCACCAAGGTGGCCACGATATTGGAGCTCAGACGCTCGCCATAGCTGACGATGGCGTCGGCCGTCTTACGGCTCAAGTCGCGGATGAGATACACACCGAAATAGATGGAATGAAGCTGCTCGAAGAGGGCGTCGACTTTGTTGAAAAGCTCCTCTCTGTCGCTGGTGTCGGTAATGATGGTGTCAATCATTTTGTGATGGCGGTCTACCATCTCCTCAAACGACCGTTTCCACTCTTCTTTGCCCTCCTGGGCTAAATGTGAGGTAGCGATAAGCTGGTCTGTTATCCCCCCGAGCGCGCTGACGACAACGACAATGGGTTGCCGCTTGGCCTCTCGTTCAACAATGCGTTTTAAGCTCAGAATGCTCTTTACGGAACCTACCGATGTTCCGCCGAATTTTAATACTTTCATTTCTCAGATGATATTGGTTATATTGCACGGGCATCCCCAATACGGGAGGGCAATGTCTGTACTTGACTGCAAAGGTAATAATGTTTTGCTACTACACAAAGAATTTGAAAGAAAAATATGATTATCTCTTACATTTATCAAGGATTGTCGATATTTATTCGTAATTTTGTAAACATCATCCATCAATCCGAGGTTCTTATCATGATTGTTTTTGAGCAAAATATCGTCGGCAAGCACGCCATGGCCGACTGTGAGGACGGCATCGTCCATACATCCGACTTCATAGCCGTCATCGACGGCAGCACCAGCAAGACGCAGCATCGCATCCACCCCGGCGTCCGCAATGGCCGCTACTGCATGAATATCCTGACGGAGTTGATCAGCCGCTTGGATGCTGACATCGATGTCGACGCCTTCTGTCAGGCCGCCACCGAAGCGGTGCATGCCTGCTACCCCACTCCCGACACCTTACAGCGCGAGCATCCCGCGGAGCGGCTCTGTGCCAGCGCCGTCGTCTACAGCGACAAGCGGAAGGAAGTGTGGATGATAGGCGACTGCCAGTGCATGATAGACGGCAAGCGATACAGCAACGACAAGCCTTATGAGGAGGTCATTGCCAGCCGCCGTGCTGAGGTCTTCAACCAGACGGTCAGCGAACATGACGATATGCTGCACAATGGGTATATCGTCCACGACTACGCCCGCGACACCATCCTCCCCGACCTCGTGGAAGCGATGAAAGGGGAAAACAAAGATTATGCTGTCATCGACGGATTTCCTATTTATAAAGAAGGTGTGCGCGTCATCCGCCTCGCCGACCTTCCCGGCAGCGTCGACAGCCATGAGGTGGTGTTGGCCTCCGACGGCTACCCTTTTCTCTGCTCTTCATTGGAGAAGAGTGAACGCAAACTGAAAGAGCAGTTGACCAACGACCCGTTCAACATCGGGAAGTTCAAGGCCACCAAAGGTCTCATGGAGGGTAATGTCTCCTTCGACGACCGCGCCTATATCCGCTTCTCCACATCTCCCCTCCAGCGCTATTTCCTTACCCTCTCTTTCGACGGCACGGCCTACCACGGTTGGCAGATCCAGCCCAACGGCATGTCGGCGCAGCAGCGGTTGCAGGAATGTCTGTCGCGCGTACTTCGGCATCAGGTGGAGGTGACGGGGGCCGGACGCACCGATGCCGGCGTCCATGCCCGTGTCATGGTATGCCATTTCGACGACGTCAAAGGCATCGACGGCGAGCAGCTCGTCTACCGGCTGAACCAGATCCTGCCCAACGACATGGCATGCAGCGAAGCCAGACCTGTGGACAACGACCTCCATGCACGCTTCTCAGCGAAGAAACGCACCTATCGCTATTTCATTCATACAAAGAAAGACCCTTTCCAGCGCTATTTCTCTGTAGAGACGCACTACGACCTCGACTTCCCGCTGATGAACAAGGCGGCAGAATGGCTCCTTGGCGTCACCGACTTCAAAGCTTTCTGCAAAGCGGGAGCCGACAACAAGACCACCATCTGCCACCTCTTTGCGGCTCATTGGGTGGAGACAGCACCCGGCAACTGGTATTTTGAAATCAGCGCCGACAGATTTCTGCGCAACATGGTGCGAGCCGTCGTGGGTACACTCTTTGATGTCGGTCGCCACAGAATGACCTTAGAACAATTCCAAGACACCGTCCTCCACGGCTCTCGCTCCGACTCCGGCGAGTCGATGCCTGCCAAAGCCCTATTCCTGTGGGAGGTGGAGTATGAAAAATGACAGCCAATGAGATGGTGTATTAAGAGCTATTGATTATCCTGTAAGACCTGCATGAACTCAGCGCCCGTGATGGTCTCCTTCTTGAGGAGGATAGCGGCGGCAGCGTCCATCTGTTTGGCATGCTCCGTGATAATCTTCACAGCTTTCTCATGACCTTTCCGGATGATATCGCGCACTTCAGTGTCTATATCGCGCGCCGTCTCGGCAGAGCATGTCAGCGATGCGTTGCCACCGAGATATCGGTTGGTGGGGCACTCAAGCTGCATCATGCCATACTTCTCACTCATGCCATAAGTCGTCACCATGGCACGTGCGAGTTGTGTGGCCTTCTCGATATCATTGCTGGCACCGGTCGTACAGGTATGACACATCACCTCCTCCGCGGCTCGGCCACCACAGAGCGTAGCAATCTGGTTGAGCATATCGTCGCGGCTCATCAAGTGCTTCTCAGCGGCCTCCACCTGCATGGTATAGCCTAAGGCTCCACTGGTGCGGGGGATGATGGTAATCTTCTGCACCGGTGCCGAATGGGTCTGACAGGCTGCCACCATGGCATGGCCTATCTCATGATAAGAGATGATGCGCTTCTCCTCGGGAGCTATCACAGCACCCTTCTTCTGCTCTCCCGCGATGACGGTCTCCACGCTCTCTTCCAGGTCTTCTGTCTCAACCTCTTCCTTCCCTAAACGCACGGCGCGCAGGGCAGCCTCATTGACAATATTGGCAATATCGGCACCACTGGACCCGGCTGTGGCGCGTCCGACGGCATCAAGGTCAATATCGCCATGCTTGACATTTTTCAAATGGACGCGGAGAATAGCTTTACGACCTTCCAAATCGGGCAGCTCCATGATGATACGCCTGTCGAAGCGTCCGGGGCGTAGTAAGGCCTTATCGAGCGACTCCGGACGATTGGTGGCAGCAAGGATGACAAGACCTTTATTGGCATCAAAGCCATCCATCTCGGTGAGAAGCTGGTTCAAGGTCTGCTCGCGCTCGTCGTTGCCCATGGCAGCATCACGGCTCTTGCCGATAGCGTCAATCTCGTCTATGAAGATGATGCAGGGCGCTTTCTTCTGAGCCTGCTGGAAGAGGTCGCGGACTTTAGCAGCACCCATGCCCACAAACATCTGTACGAACTCTGAACCTGAGATAGAGAAAAAGGGCACCCCTGCTTCTCCGGCCACGGCACGGGCGATGAGGGTCTTGCCGGTGCCCGGAGGTCCTACGAGCAAGGCTCCCTTCGGCAGTTTGGCACCTAAGCGGGTGTAGCGCGACGGGTTGTGCAGAAAGTTGACAATCTCTTTCAAGGTAGCCTTAGCCTCGTCTTGTCCTGCAACGTCAGCAAAGGTTGTCTTGACGTCATTCTCTGCATAGATCTTCGCACCACTATTGCCTACAGAGAGGAAGCCTCCGGCGCCACTCTTCATCAGCTTGCGTGATCCATACTGCCAGATGCCATAGAACAGAAGAGCCGGAAGAATCCACCAAAGGAAGAATTCCATCAACGGGGAGTTCTTCTGAGGAAGCTCCTTGGTAAACTCTACCCTACCCGACTTGTTCGGACTCTTGGCCTTGAGAAGTCTGTCCACAAGCTGTGGGTCGTTGACCTCCGTGGTCTTGTAAGTGACCTCTGCTATCTGTGTCTTCGGCTTTGTTTGCTTCCGCACGGGGATATTTATCTGGGAAGCGGGCACCTTCTCATTCATGGTGAAATAGACGACATCATCCTTGATGGTCACCTTCTCCACCTTCCCCTGGTTAACATCCTGGATGAACGTGACATAGTCTACATCCTTCACCTCGGGCTTGCCAAAGAATGGATATACCAAGCTGTTAAGCAACAACAACAAGACGACAAGCCATAAGACACTGTTCCAACTCGACCACGACGGCCGGGGCTTATCGGTGTTGGAGTTTCGAATCTGTCCTTTTTGCATAATTGACAATATTTATTTTACATCAGCGTGCAAAATCAATGCCAATATGCTAAAAAACAGACCATAGAATAATAAAATAAACGTGTAGATGCTTTTACACGCTTAACCGGCTCATGGCCCAGACAAAACCTTTGGCAGTCCGGACACCATTGTCTTGGAAATGATTGCCGGGATTCATCTCCAAAATACTGTCTACGCCCTGATGCTGGAGCATCTCTATCTGCCGGTGGATGCAGTCGTCCACCGTCGACATAATCTTTGTCTTGGAATGGCTCTCACGGTCGCCAAGGCTCAGATAGACATGCTGTGAAAGCATGGGATGGGTCTCGGCAAAAGCCAGCCAGTCCTGATACCATACCGACGGCGAAGCCGACACAATGCCGTCGAAAGCATGCTGTGTGCCCGCCCACAGCGAGAAAAGACCGGCAAGGGAGTAGCCGCCAAGGATGACGGCGTCGGCATCAGACTGACCAGCTACCAACTCACGGATAGACTGCAAGGTCGCAACGGCGCCATCGCCAAAGGGTATCTTGCCAAAGACAGGAGGGGCTGGCCAAGGGGTCAGCTCCTCATTCCAACGTTTGATTCTGACAGGAAGGAGGCGGAAGGGCTTGTCGGTATGCTGATGGATATAGGCAAGTTCCTGATCCATCTCCTCCATGTCATGGCTGTCTACAGGTTGGACTAAGACTATCATTTGTTGAGTTTTAATCCAACTTCCATACCGTCCATAGAACTGAACAACGAACCTGCCGTAGAGAGCAGGCTATTGCCCGTCAGCGCACCCAAGACCTTGGCATACTTCAGAAGCTTGGTAGCGTCCATGACGATGAGCAGGTCGTTGCCGTCGAGCTGTGTCGTGCCCACAATCTGCTGCACACTACCAGCATATTTCAGAGCGACATTCTTACCTCTGACAGTATAGGTGCCCGACAAAGTCTTACCGCCGAGGGTCTGCGTGAAGTTGCCGTCTTTGTCGAAGGTCATCTTCAGATTACCTTTCTTGACACCGAGCTTCTCCAACTGGCTCCCCAACTGGTTCTCAATGGTGCTGGAGGCCACCTTGCCGCCGATATTCTTCAGTACATTGCTGCTGGAGAAGACGACAGCGGGCTCGGTGTAAGTCCAGGTGCCGACAAGCTTGTCCTTGGTGGCTACCTTTGAGGAGCTGAAGATGGAGGTCAGGCCGGAGATGATGTCCGAACTTGAATTAGAAGAAGCCTCTCCGCCGATGGCTGAGAGGAGGCCGCCAAGGAGGCTGGAACCCGTAGAGGAAGAAGATTTGGAAGTCGTGGCTGCCTCGGCAGCTTCTGTCAGAGTAGAAGCGGCAGAAGTGGCGGTTGAAGCCTTGGTAGCTTTGGTAGTCTTCTTCGTTGTCGTTGTAGACTTTGTCGTCTTCTTTGTAGACTTCTTAGTGGTCTTCTTGGCAGGAGCCAGGGTCTCAGTGACAGAAGCAGTGGCTTCCATAGCTGGGAAAGACATCAGGCAGCAGAAAAGAGCTGCTGATAAAATAACATTTCTCATTTTTAATATGTACGTTTAAAAAGGACTATAATTCTATCATATATTTCTTCAATTCGAAGGCCCAGAGTTTATAACCGAAAGGTGACAGCGCATAACCGTCCTGCGTCAGCTCGCGGCGAAGTTCATTAGTGCCACGACGGACGAAGGACTTGAAGAGGTTGATATAAGCATAGCCATTGCCCTGGCAATAGATTCGGAGCCGGTGGTTGAAATGCGCTACTGCCGACATCTTTCCTTGCACCTTGTCGTTGCCAAAGCTCTCATTGACAGGGAGAATGCTTTGCACAAAAATTTTTGTGCGGGGAGAGTGGTGGCGGATATGATGAAGAAGCGACTTGTAGTTGGCAAGCATAGCCTCTGTAGAAGCGCCGTCAAGGATATCGCGCGCACCTATCATAATAAAAACAGCCTTCGGATGGCCACGAAGAATAGAAGATAAGCGGGATGAAAGACCGGAGATATTATCGCCAGCAATGCCACGGTTGCGAATATGCTTCCAACGAAGGAGCACATTCCAGTCGCCACAATATTCGGTAAACTCATCACCCAACATGACAATATCGGTACTGTCTACAGCACGCATCTTGGAAAAATCATCAAGTTTCTCCTGATAGAGAGATTGTTGGGCAAAGCCTACCTGAATACTGAAAAACAAAAGTAATAATGCCATCAACTTTTTCATGCCGGCAAAGTTATAAATAAATTCGGAAGTAAAAAGATAAAAAAAGAAAAATAAAGGCATCTGCCTCATAATAAGAGACAAATGCCATATAAAAAGATGGGATGAATCCAATTAATTGTTACGAAGTATTCGCATTACTTTCTCAAAATATTTCTGCGTCTTCTGAACACTGTAATGAAGTCCACCATTCCATGAACGGATAGCTAACTCAATGTCTTTCTTGGGGTTAAACCAAGACTGGAAAAGCAGGAACATCTCTATGGATTTACTGCGGTTCTTTCTGTCTGAAAGAGTATAACGCTTATTAATCCTTCTTCTGCGTAAGATATTGTTGCATTCAGCCACCAAAACAGGAGTAATCTGAAGAACACCTACCGAAGCACCATGCTGAGCATTGCTATTACCGTTACTCTCTACTTTTATCAGAGCCTCTACCACGGGCTTCCAGTCGGAATCGGAATCACTATAATCATAATCGTTATCAGCGGCAGCCGCATGCAATGGCATCAACATTAAACCGAAAATAAAAACAAATACTATCTTCACAAATTTCTCCATGACAATCATTTTATGGAACAACACAGCCTCTTCCAGCTGCCGTGACAACGCGAACGAGAAACAGTTTCACGAGGTCATCATTCCGTTAAACATGATAGGAAGCGTTCCCAAAAAGGTAGCGTTATCCTAAATAACTAATGCAAAGGTACTAAAAATAATTGATAATCAGCTCAATCCGTAACAGAAATTGACACAAAAGTGTGCAAAATTAAAAATGTATAATGCAGAATGAACAACGTATAGTGTGTAAGGTATAAGGTATAGTGCGTAATGAATAATGTATAGTGTATAGCGTATAAAACAAAAAAGCCTCGGGAATCTTACGACTCTCGAGGCTTCATTTAAAAGGAGGCGGCTACCTACTCTCCCGCATTGCATT